>ERZ860388.2208-NODE-2208-length-10857-cov-3.439641_pt1 | contig 10857 bp, 9 predicted proteins | sample MGYA00509978_ERZ860388 | MGnify/ENA primary metagenome ERZ860388 (study PRJEB30046, sample SAMN00715225) | human gut metagenome | study: EMG produced TPA metagenomics assembly of the A metagenome-wide association study of gut microbiota in type 2...
CGCCATTTGTTCAGGTGGGAGGGCTTCACCGTGCTGTTGTCCCGCTGGTTGACCAGAGTGAGGGATACCGACGGCCCATCTACCAGGGAGACTTGACCATCGGTGATGATCATGGCGTCCTCGTGCTCCGGGCTGGACTTGTAGACACCGTCCTCGATGACGATGCCGATGGGCACGCCGGAGGCGGTGGAGAAGAAGTCGGTGTTTACCGCGCCTAGTACATGGTAACCCAGCTCCTGGGCATAGGTGACAGCTCGGTTGATGGTGCCGTAAACAGTGCCAGCAGCCTGAAGCAGGATGGGGTAGGCGTCGCTGTCCTTCTCCAGCTCCAGGGAAAAGCTCTCCACCCGGCGCTCGCTGTTGTCGGTGATGGTGTTGCGGTAAGTCAGACCATCCACCAGGTCGATGGAGGTCTGCAGCTTCTGTTCCCCAGCGTGGGCATAGACGGTGGGGAGGGCCAGCGCCAGGGCTAGGACCAGGGCGGCCGCCCGGCGGGATAGGGATCTGACGGTATGTTTTTTCATGGGTACTCCTTTGTAATATGTAAACCGATTGAATATGGCCTATTATAGCAGACACAAAAATCGGATTCAATGGAAAAAGAAAGAAAGTTGCGGGAAAGGAGATGTTTACAAATCGTTCAGGATCAGATGGTTGAAAAAGGGATATTCTTGGTGTACAATAAATCAGTTGTACTAATATTGCGCAGGGAACGGAGGAAGAAGCCTTGGAGGATCGGCACAGCGCCACAAGGACGATCAGCGCCGTTATGGCCATCACTCTGCTGGGAAAAGTGATGGGACTGTACCGGGACCACCTGCTGGCCGTGCATTACGGTATGGGTATGGAGGCCAACGCCTTCTATACCGCCAGCCGAATCCCACGGGTATTCTTTGACGCGGTATTCGCCTCGGCCATCGCCGCTTGCTTTATCCCGGTGTTCAGCGAGTATCTGGAACAGAAGGGAAAGAAGGAGGCCTACCGCTTCGCGGGTTGCTTTATTACCATCATCGCCCTGCTCACCGGCGTTCTTACCTTGGCGGGGATGGCCTTTCCCCAGCCGTTGGTGGCCCTCTTTGCCGACTATGAGGACCCACAGACTACGGCCCTGGCAATTTCTTTGACTAGGACCATGTTTCCCACGGTTCTGTTTTCCGGCGTGGCCTTCTCCTTGGTCGGAGTGCTCCAGGCCCAGGACCACTTCACCGCCCCCGCCCTCATGTCCGCCCTATCCAACCTGGTTATTATCGCCTACTTTCTGTTTCTGGACCAGTCTATGGGCATCTATGGTCTGGCGCTGGCCTATCTGTTGGGCTGGTTCCTCCAGGGGGTGATCCAGGTCCCGCCGCTTAGGCGGCTGGGCTACCAGTATCGGCCGGGATTGGACTTCCGGTCTCCGGGGATGAAAAAGGTGTTTGCGCTGATGGGGCCGGTGATGGTGTCCACCTGGGTGCAGCCCATCAACCTGACCATCAACACCAAGTTCGGTTCCCGACTGTACGAGGGCGCGGGGGTGTCCGCCATGGAGTACTCCACCAACCTGTATCTGGTGATCGCCGGGGTGTTCATCCTGTCTATCACCAATGTGATTTTCCCCCGTCTGTCCCGCCTGACGGCGGAGCACCAGGAGGGGGCCTTCCGGGATACCCTCCGGCAGACCGTCCACGGCAGCCTGTTTTTTGTCCTGCCCATGGCGGCGGGTCTGATGGTGCTGGCCAGGCCCATGGTGTCCTTCCTGTACGGGGGCGGGGAGTTTGACGCGTTTTCTGTCTCCATCACCTCGGAGGCCCTGGTGTGGGTCTCGCTGGGGATGGTGGGCTACGGGCTTCAGAACATTCTCAGCCGTGCCTATTTCGCCCGGCAGGATGGGCGGACGCCCCTGGTGGCCGGAGGCGTGTCCATCCTGGCCAACATCCTTCTCTGCATGGTGCTGACGGAGCCCATGGGCGTGGCCGGACTGGCCATCGCCTCCACGGTGTCCTCCACACTGTATGCCGTGCTGCTGCTGGTCCCCATGGAGCTGCGGGGAGAGGGGATCCTCTCCGGCGGCTTTGGGGCGGACTTTTTGAAAATGCTGGCGTCCACGGCGGGGATGGCGGCGGTGGTCTGGCTGGCCCGGAACAGCCTGTCCGCCCTTCTGCCCGCGGGCAAAGCGGGGGAGCTGCTTCTGCTGGGGGCCTGCGCGGCGCTGGGGGCGCTGCTGGCGCTGGCCCTCGCGGGCTGGGTGAGCGCGGCTCTGCCGTGGCTCATGAGCGCCGCCGCCGGGTGCATGGTCTGCGTAACGGCTCAGGAGATGATACCGGAAGCCGTGGAGCAGGACGAACCGGCGGGCGTCATCAGCGTGGTGCTGGGGTTCGCCCTCATGATGGCGCTGGATATTGCGCTGTAGCAAAAAAGCCGATGCAGCTGCATCGGCTTTTTTGCTGTCAGTTCTCTTTTGCGAGGTAGACTGTCGTGGAGGGAAATGCGAAATCCACGCCGTCGGCCTTCATCACGTCCATGATGTTGAGGTTCAAATCGTTCTGCATCCGCAAAAACACGCCGAGGTCGGCGGTGCGCAGATAGGCAGAGACCATCAGGTTGATGCTCGAGTCGCCGAAGCCGGTCATCCGGACAAAGGCGGTGTCCTCGTAGGTGTCGGGGCTGGCCTTGAGCATGGCGTCGAGGTCGGCCATCAGCTTTTCCAGCTGGGGTCGGGTGGTGTCGTAGGTAACGCCCAGCGTGAAGCGGTAGAGCCGCTTGTTGCGGAGGGTAGCGTTGTTGATGGTGGCACTGCTGACGGTGCTGTTGGTGAGGATGTAGATGGAGTTATCCACGGCCCGGACTTTCGTGGAGCGGAAGTTGATGTCCACCACTTCGCCCTCCACGTCGCCGACGGTGATCCAGTCGCCGATGGAGAAGGGCTTGTCCAGCAGGATGACCACGCCGCTGAAGAAATTCTTGGCCATATCCTGTGCGGCCAGAGAGATCGTAAGGCCGATAAGACCGGCACTGGCCACGACGCTGCCCACGGGCAGGCCGCTCTCCTGTGCGATGGTCGCGCCGCAGAGCACCACGACGGCTACTTTGTAGACTTTATCCAGCAGGGTGAGCAGGGTGCGGTTGGTGCGGACTTCTTCGCTGGACGAGGCCAGCAGCAGAGCCGCGATGCCGGAAGCGTGGTAGAAGCCGGTACCGATGAGGAAGACCAGCATCATCCGATAGGCTTTGAGCAGCAGGGCCGCAAGACCGGGGATGGCCCAGGGCAGGCTGCGCAGGGCCAGATACATACCGGTGTACCACGCGATGCGGGCCGCCGGGCGGGCAAAGCTTTCCAGCAGAGGGTGCGTAAAGGCAAAGTGCCAGCTGCGTTTCAGCAGGCGGGGGAAGAGGCTTTTTTGCAGCCAGCGGCTGACGACCCAGCCGATGAACAGCAGGGCCAGCGCACAGATGCACCGGGCTGCAAAGGCCAGCCAGCCTTCCAGCAGCAGCCCGGCGATGGAAAAGCCGAGATCGTTGATAGTGAAGAGCATAGAAACAAATACCTTCCTGACGAATAATAAAATCAGTATATCATATTACAGCCGACGGTGCAAATCGGAAACGGCTTGTTAAAAAATGCATAAAAGGGCTTGACAAGACAAACCTGCCGCGTTATACTCTGCGAAGAAAGTTCGTTTCAGGGCGGGGTGTGATTCCCCACTGGCGGTACAGCCCGCGACCACTCCCAAAGAGTGCTGACCCGGTGAGACTCCGGGGCCAACGGTATAGTCCGGATGCAAGAAACGGCAGACAATTTGATTTGTTTGTGCGCGCCCTGTTCTAGTGTAAGCTATGGCAGGGCGCGTTTTCATTTGTCTTCCCGGTTTCAGCGAGCGAGAAAAGGGCTTTCCAGTCTTTATTTGAATGGGGCAGCCGCCCCGGGAGGAAAATTATGAGAAAAGATACGACCCACAACCTGACCGTTGCCGCCATGCTCAGCGCAGTGGCGTTCATCCTGATGTTCATCGAGTTCCCCATTCCGATGCTCATCCCGTCCTTCGTCAAGATGGACTTCTCCGACCTGCCCGCCCTGCTGGGCGCGTTCGCCCTCGGCCCGGTGTACGGCGTGGTCATCAGCTTCATGAAGAACCTGCTCCACATCGTCATCAAGGGTACCAGCACTGCCTGTGTCGGCGAGCTGTGCAACTTTATGCTGGGCGCTGTCTTCTCCGCTGTGGCGGGCTTCATCTACAAGCATCATAAGAGCCGCAAGACCGCCATCCTCGGCGCGGTAGCGGGTGCCGCCGCCATGGCCCTGTTCAGCGTGCCCTCCAACTACTTCATCACCTATCCGGCCTATGTGGAATTTTACCATATGCCGCTGGAAGCCATCCTCGGCATGTATCAGGCCATCCTGCCCTCTGCCGACAGCCTCATGAAGTGCCTCGTCATCTTCAACCTGCCCTTCACGCTGGTCAAGGGTCTGCTGGACGCCGTGCTCTGCATGGTCATCTATAAGCCCCTGTCTCCCATCCTGCACGGCCGCAAGTAATTATAAGTAAAAAATAAAAAACCTCTCAGGCAAAGCCGAAGGCTTTGCCTGAGAGGTTTTTTATTGCAAAGCGCCCTTGTCGAGCCACTTGCCCCTTGCAAGCCGAATGAGGAACAGCGCGCCCCGGATGCAGAGCTCGATGCACATGGCGGCCCAGACGCCCACGAGGCCCAGCCGGGGAGCCAGCAGGAAGGCGAGGGTGAGCCGGACGCCCCACATGCTGAACAGGGTCAGCACAAAGCAGCCTGTGCTGTCGCCTGCGCCCTGCATCGCGCCGCTTGCTACGATGCTGGCCCCGAACATCGGCTCGGCGAAGGCCTCGATGCGGAGGACCTGCGCACCCAGCGCGATGACGGCGGCATCTGCCGTGAAGATGCCCATGAGGGCCGGGGCAAAGAGCCAGAGCCCCATGCCCGACAGGGCCATGATGCCCATGCCCATTGCCGTGCAGAACCAGGCGAACCGCTTCGCCATGTCCCGGCGGTGGGCGCCGACGGCCTGCCCGATGAGGGCGATGGAGGCGTCCTGAATGCCGTAGCCTGCCATGTAGCAGAGGCCCTCGGCGTTGACGCCGAGGCTGTTGGCCGCGATGGCCACCGTGCCGAGGCCCGAGACGATACGGACGAGCAGCACCTGCGCCGATGAGAGGGCCGCACGCTCAGCGGCCAGCGGTGTACCCACCCGCCAGAGGTTGCGCAGGCAGGCGGAGGTGATGCGCCAGCTGCCGGGCTTTCGGATGCAAAGCGGGCCGTCCCGCAGCAGCAGGACGCCCAGCGCCAGCAGACCGCCCACGACGGTGGAGAGAGCCGTGCCCAGCGCTGCGCCCGGCACAGAGAGGCCTGCGCCCCAGACCGTGACGCTCTGGCCGAACAGCACCAGCTGCCGGGTGGGGTTGATGAGGAAGAAGCTGAACACCACGTCCAGCGCGCAGACCAGCACGCTGATGAGGCCGGGGGTCAGGGCGTCGCCGGTGGCCCGGAGCATGGCGCTATACATCCCCATCGCCATGGTGAAGGGGAGGGCCGCCGACCAGATGGCGAAGTAGGCGCTGGCATCGGCTTGGAGCGAGATGTCCGCCCCCAGCCACCCGGGCAGGAAGCGGCTGATGCCGACACCGAAAGCCGCAGCGCCCAGACCCAGGATGAGGTTGAAGAGCATGGACTGCCGCAGCACGCCCCGGGCATCCTGCTGGCGGTCAGCCCCGAGGTACTGGGCGATCTGGATCGAAAACGCAGTGTACAGTCCCACAAGGATGCCGTGGAGCAGCCAGGTGCTCGAGCTGACGATGCCGATGGCGGCGGTGGCCTCTGCGCCGATGTGGCCCACCATGGCGGCGTCGATGTACTCCATCGCCGTGACCACCAGCTGCTCCAGAATGGAAGGGATGCTCAGCGCCAGCGCGATGCGGGCCGTGTCGGACAGCGGGATGTCCTCGCCCTGCCGCATCCGGGCCGAGAGCTGCTCCAAAGAAAGTGTCATGTCGTCTCCTGTTTTCTGTGTTGATAAACTGTCCTACTATTATAGGCACGGGGAGGAAAATTGTCAAACCGGGCGATTGATTTTTTGGCTCTGGCGTGATACACTCTCGGAGTAAGAAGAATATCATTGAAAGAGGTTCAAAATATGCTGCAGCTTATTTCAGCTACCGGCCAGCAGACCGTGGACGCGCTGGCGTTCCTGCTGGCGTTTGCCCTGACCGCCCTGATGGACTCGGTCTTCCACGACAAGCTCCCCCACGACCATGGCCGTGCCTTCGCCGTCAACGGCGAGCTCTCCAAGGGCAAGGCCCGGGGTTCCGGACTCATCTTCGTGCTCTGCATCGCGCTGGTGACGCTGGCGGTGGTGCCTTTTAAGGTAGAGTACCTTATTTATACCGTTCTGCTCATCGCCTCCATGCTGTCGGGCTACTTTGACGACGCTTCCGAGACGGCGTGGAACGAGTACAAGAAGGGCCTCATCGACTTCGTCATTGCCGTGGTGGCAGGTGTTACCTACCTGAACTTCAACGGCACGAGCGTCAACTTCCTGAGCACTACTTTCACCATTGCCTATCCGCTCTACCTGCTGCTCATCGTCATCCTCATCTGGGCCAGCATCAACGTGGTCAACTGCACCGACGGCGTGGACGGCCTGTCTGCCAGCCTCGCGGTGGTGAGCATCGGCACCTTCCTGCTGGCTTACGGCGAGGAGCTGGGGGACTACTCCACCGCTGCCATCGTCTTTATCGGCGCACTGCTGGCCTACCTGTGGTCTAACGCAAAGCCCTCCAGCCTCCTGATGGGCGACGCCGGCAGCCGCGCCATGGGCTTCTTCCTCGCCATCCTGGCCCTCAAGAGCGGCCACCCGTTCGCCTTCCTGCTGGCGGCGCTGGTGTTCATCGTGGACGGCAGCCTCGGCATCCTGAAGATCAGCTTCAAGCGCTTCCTCCACATCAGCATCCTCAAGAACACCCTCACTCCGCTGCACGACCATGTGCGCAAGCGCATGGGCTGGAGCGACGAACAGGTGGTGGCCCGCTGGCTCATCCTGCAGGCCGTCGCATCGGCGCTGCTCCTGCTGATGACCCGCTGATTTACGGATTTTAAGTACGATGTTTGTGCAGCTTTCCAAAATGCAGATTGATCCGCTCTGATTTTTGTTGCACTTTATGGATTGAAAGTCGAGCGGAAAAAGACTATACTTTAATCAACGAAAGCAAAGGCGCTTAAGTGGATGTATTCACTTTGCGCCTTTTTTGTTTTTTCGTTTTTATGTGAGGTTCGGGAAAGCCGCACAAGATGCGCTGTCCGCGGCGCTGGAGCACGGACGACAGAACAGGATAGGGAAAGGCGGGGATCACAGTGATCAAACTCGAACACGTTGACAAGTACTTCGGAGACCTGCACGTCCTCAAAGACGTGAACCTCGAGGTCGCCGAGGGCGAAAAGCTGGTCATTATCGGACCGTCCGGCAGCGGCAAATCTACCACCGTCCGCTGCATGAACTTTCTGGAAGAGCCGACCAGCGGCCACGTCTACATCGACGGTCAGGAGCTGACCAACAAGAACAAGACCAGGATCGTCCGCGACAACATGAGCATGGTCTTCCAGCAGTTCAACCTCTACCCCCACATGACGGTGCTCAAAAACCTGACGCTGGCACCCATGAAGCTCCATCACAAGACCAAGGCAGAGGCCGAAGAGCTGGCATATCATTATCTTGAGGTCGTCGGCCTCCGGGACAAAGCGGATGTCTACCCTCCGCAGCTGTCCGGCGGCCAGCAGCAGCGCATCGCCATTGCACGCGCCCTCTGCGCACAGACCAAGATCATCCTGTTCGACGAGCCGACTTCGGCCCTCGACCCTGAGACCATTCAGGAAGTGCTGGATGTCATGGTAAAGCTGGCACACGAGAAGAACATCACGATGGTGGTCGTCACCCACGAGATGGGCTTTGCACGAAACGTGGCCGACCGTATCGTCTTTATGGCGGACGGCCAGATCATTGAGGAAGGCACGCCGGAGCACTTCTTCACCAACCCCAAGAACGAGCGCGTCCGGCAGTTCCTGAGCAAGATCGTCCGCTGAGAGGACGAACAACAAAGGTTGACACGGCAGGGACTCACAAGTTGTGGTGAGACGCCGTTGTTGATAGCAGGCCGTTTTCGGAGCGGACAGGGAAAGCCGCTCGGGCCGAAAAAAACAAAGAGGAGTGGTTTATTATGAAAAAGATCTCGCGTCGTGATTTTCTGAAAGTCACTGGTTTGGTGGGCGCTGCTGCTGCCCTGACCGCCTGCGGCGGCTCTGCAAGCTCCACCGCAGCCTCCACGGCATCTTCTGCCGCCGGCAGCGCAGCCGCTTCCACCGCAGCGCTGGGCGCTGACACCCAGGCCATCGTGGACCGCGGTGTCCTGAAAGTGGGCGTCAAGAACGCAGTTAAAGGCTTCAGCTTCCAGGATACCCTCACCGGCGAGTACAAGGGCCTCGAGGACAGCCTTGCAGAGATGATCGCAGAGCACCTCGGCGTGGACGTTGAGTTCACCACGGTTACCGCCGCCACCCGCGGCGAGCTGCTGGACTCCGGCGACATCGACGCCGTTCTGGCTACCTTCACCATCACCGAAGAGCGCAAGAAGACCTGGGACTTCTCCACCCCCTACTATACCGACTACGTTTCCGTTCTGGTGGAGGACTCCACCGGCATCAAGGGTCTGGCTGACCTGAAGGACAAGGTCGTGGGCGTCTCCTCCGGCTCCACCTCCGCTCGTGCTCTGGTCAAGGCCATGATCGACGAGGGCGTGCTGGACGGCGCAAACTTCGACGCCGACACCTTCAACGCCGACACCTGGAAGGATGGCATCTCCTTCCGTCAGTACGACGACTATCCCGCCATCAGCACCGCACTGAGCGCAGGCGAAGTGCAGGGCTTCTGCGTCGATAAGTCCATCCTCGCCATCTACAAGACCGAGGGCCGCAGCTACATTGACGCTGAGTTCAGCCCGCAGGAGTATGGCGTCGCCACCAAGAAGGGCAGCGACTTCTCCACCCTGTGCGACGACCTCGTCAAGGGCTGGCTGGCAGATGGCACCATCGAGCAGCTCATCAAAGACAACGGTCTGGATTAAGCCCAGACTTTTCAGAACCAAGAGAGCGTAGGGAAAGGGGAGTTTGCCATGTCTGGCTTGTTTTCGTTAGAGTCCTGGTCCACCGTCTGGACGCATCGTGAGAGTTTTCTGCTGGGTCTGGGCAACACGCTGCAGACCGCCGTCTGCGCACTGGCGCTGGCCTTCATCATTGGCGCTGCGCTGGGCCTGATGTCCACCAGCGGCAGTAAGCTGCTGCGCATCATCGCCCGCATTTACGTCGAGTTCGTCCAGAATACCCCGCTGCTGCTGCAGCTGTGCTTCCTGTATTATGCGCTGGCATTTGCAGGCGTGAGCCTCGGCGTTATCCGCACCGGCATCATTGCACTGGGCGTTTACACCGGCGCTTACATGGGCGAGGTCGTCCGCGCCGCCATCGAGTCTGTGCCGAAGGGCCAATTCGAGGCCGCACAGGCGCAGGGTTTCAACTATCTGCAGCGGATGGGCTACATCATCCTGCCCCAGAGCATCCCCGTGATGCTCCCTCCGATGGTCAACCAGGTGGTCAACCTCTTCAAGAACACCTCCTGCCTCTACATTGTGGGCGGCGCTGACCTCATCAGCGTGACCTACAGCTTCGTCACCGGTGCTTCCACCGGCGGCGCATACGCCCCCGCTTATATCGTCTGCGGCCTCATCTTCTTTGTGGTCTGCTTCCCGCTGTCCACGCTGGCAGCCCGCTGGGAGGCTTCCCTCAAGGAGCGCAAGGGCCGTGTGAACACGAGTCTCAAGACCGCTGCCAAGAAAGTAGAGCTGAAGGAGGCTGCCTGATATGAAGACGCTTGCTGCAAGCCTTTCCATCCTGACAAGAGAAGGCGTCATGCTCTACCTGCTGCGCGGCGTGGCCTTCACCTGCATCATCTCGGTGCTGGGCGTCATCATGGGCCTCATCGTGGGCTCTCTGCTGGCGCTGGCCCGCACCTACTGCAAAAAGGGTCCGACCCGCATCCTCGGCTGGTTTGCTACCGCCTACATCGAGCTGTTCCGCAACACGCCCTACCTGCTCTGGATCTTCATCTGTGTGGTGTTCTGCCCCTGCCCGGGCTTCTTCGCCCGCAAGATGTTCGGCCTGACCAGCGTGGAGATGAAGCTTCTGTTCAAGGCCGCTCTGGCCCTCATCCTCTTCAACTCCTCCGTCATCGCGGAGATCGTCCGCGGCGGCCTGAACGGCGTGTCCAAGGGCCAGTTCGAGGCCGGCTATGCACAGGGCTTCAACACCGCTGAGGTGCTGCTCTACATCGTCCTGCCGCAGGCTTACCGCAACATCGTGCCGACCCTGCTCAGCCAGGTCATCACCACCATCAAGGACTCCTCCTATCTGGCAAACGTGGCCACCATCGAGCTGATGGCCCGCATCCGCCAGCTGCTGAGCGCCGCCGGTACTTACAACGGTCTCGGCACGGTGAACGTCTCCGACGTCATGGTGCTGTTCGGCACGGCTTGTGTCATCTACTTCATTATCAACTTCACCCTGAGCTGTGTGGTGCGCACAATGCAGAACCGCCGCAAGAAGGCTCTGCTCTTTGCCCCGGCAAAGGCCGCATAAACTAAGACCTATTCCAATTTCCCAATTCCCAATTATTCTCCTGTCATTGTTCTGTCAATGCCAAAAGCGCCCGGCGGGTATCCGCCGGGCGCTTTTGGTGTATAGGGGAATAAACCTCTCAGTCTCGCTTTGCTCGACAAGGCCGGGTTGCGGCTCCCACCATCCGCAGCGCTTCGC
>ERZ860388.2212-NODE-2212-length-10833-cov-4.032474_pt1 | contig 10833 bp, 8 predicted proteins | sample MGYA00509978_ERZ860388 | MGnify/ENA primary metagenome ERZ860388 (study PRJEB30046, sample SAMN00715225) | human gut metagenome | study: EMG produced TPA metagenomics assembly of the A metagenome-wide association study of gut microbiota in type 2...
GCCGGGGGTGTGGGCGGTCAGACACAGGTCGTTGTCGATGGTCTTGGGTACACCGATGAACCGCACACTGCTGCCGACACGGTCACCGTAGCGGGAAAGCTTTGCGATGGTGTCCATGGAGTCGTTGCCGCCGATGTAGAACACCGCGCAGATGTCGTACTTGTCAAACAGGGTGAACAGCTTGACGTAGGGCGTGGAGTCCGCCTCCGGCTCGGGGAGCTTGTAGCGGCAGCTGCCCAGATAGCTGGACGGCGTGCGCTTGAGCAGCTCGATGCTGAGCCGGTCGTCCAGCAGGACGTTCAGCTCCACGAGTTCCTCTTTCAGCAGTCCCTCGATGCCGTACTTCATGCCGTAGACCTTGTCTGCGCCCAGACTGCAGGCGGCTTTATAGACGCCTGCGAGGCTGGAATTGATGACGGCGGTAGGGCCGCCGCTCTGGCCGATGATGACATTTTTGGCCATGAGAACCTCCTTGTACCATTTACCGATAAATTGGACTTCCTGTGCGCCGCAGCACCGCTCCGCGCCGTCCCCGTTTCGCGGTCCGTACACCCTGCACAGTGTACAGACGGGGGAACAGCCAACAATCGGTGACTGCAACTCGCACAAAAGTTCTGGCAGGTCGTGCAAGCACTTCGAGAAATGTGTGCAAAAATCTGCTCTTATTCTATTGTAACCGTTTTACCTGTTGTATGCAAGCCCTAATTGGTTGCAGAGGCAAAAAAATTATGATAAAATAGGTGCTGCACAGCTCTGCCGGGCCGGAAAGCGGGGATAACCCGCCGACACCCGGGCAGACTAAGAGCAGAACCAAACGAAAGCGGGAACACCTTTATGGGCATTTCACACGATTATCATAGCACGGGCAGGCGTCGCAGAGGCGGTCCCGGCGGAGTCATCCGGTTTGCGGGGGCCGTGGCCGGCGTCCTGCTGGTGAGCTTCGCCATTACGGCCATCCTCGAGCATGGACAGGCACAGCCCGAAGAGCTGCCCACCGTGACGGCCAACGGCACGGCGCAGAACATTCTGGCTCCGCTGCCCATGCAGGGCGCGGCGGACAGCACCGCCGACAGCGCCGTCAGCGGCGGGGAGAACGCAGCGGCAGAAGGCACGCCCGCCGTGACCCTCGAGCAGTTCGGCCCGGCCCGTCAGACGGCGGGAGCCTACAGCGTCAAAGCCTACGACAGCAGCGTCATCCGCCAGCCTGCCAGCGGCCAGGTCGATTTGAGCTACTTCTCCGATGCCGCCTTCCTCGGTGACAGCCTGACGGTGGGTTTCTCCGACTATAAGATCAACCTCGGCGGTGCGCTCATCTGCGGCTACACCGGCGTCGGTCCGGATGCCATCGTCAACCGCAGCGCCGTCAAGAGCAGTGTGCGGGGCGAGGAAGTCGCGCTGGACGTGCTGGCCGCTGCTCAGCCCAAAAAACTGTATATCCTGCTGGGTACCAACACCCTGACCACCGTGGGTGCGGCGGACCGCTTCCTCGCTTACTACGGCCAGATGCTGGACGTGCTGCGCCAGACGCTGGGGGAGGACTGCGTCATCTATGTTGAGTCCATCCCGCCCGTCCGCCCCGAGGCCGCAGCGGAGAAGCCGGGCCTTGCCTCGGACATCATCCGCTCGGTGAACGAGCAGCTGGCCCTGCTGGCCGCAGATAAGGGCTGTGTCTACCTCGATTTGTGGGAGACGCTGGCCGACGGCGAGGGCAACCTGAAAGAGGTGCTGGCTGCGCCGGACGGCGTCCACTTCTCGGCGGGCAATGGCTACGGCGCGTGGGTGACCTATCTGCGCAACCACGCCAAGTATTCTGCCGATAATGCATGGACGCCCGGCAGTGCCTACGCAGGCTGAAATTTCAAAAATACAACGGCAAATGCCCTGAATCGCAGGATCCAGGGCATTTTTGCTGCAAAAATCTCAAAAGAGAGTTTTATCGGACAGATGATTTGTAAAATAGGAGGCAGAAGAGAGCACGGCCAGAGGAAAGGACGGTAAAAATGAAGTGCCTGTTTGTGACGCTCATGTGGAATGCCCGGGCCGAAATGCCCGTTCCGGGCGATATTTTTGCGGTCTGCTGTCAGTCTTACAGCCCGAATGGAATGACGCGGTACGGACGCTACACCCATCTGGACGACATGAGCGCCCTGACGCAGTGGACAAAAGATGCTGTTTACCACAACATCACGGTACTGGAAACAGCAAAGCCGCGAAAAGAGATTTTGAATACGGTAGCGGAGACCTTCCCGGCCTATGACGTTCTGGTCCTGTGGAGCCGGAAAGAATATGAGCTGTTCCGGCAGGCGATGCATGACTGCGGACATCGCCTCTGTACGGCGAAAGTCGTTCTGCTGAAAGAACTGCTGGGAGCAGTCGTCCACCCCGGAAAGAGAGGCCGGGTGCCTTTTCAGCAGGTGCTGAGGGCGTTTCATGTCCAGACGACCTGGGAGACGTTTTACCAGCCGAAATACCGGGCGGGCTTTCTGCTTGAGCTGTGGGACAGGGTGAGCCAGCTTGCGGCGCAGAGCGAGGAGTGGACGCAGACAGAACTCTGCCTTAACCCCAGGACAAACACCGTCCACCTGCCGGGATGCAGTCATCTCGGCCTGACGGGCGGACAGCCCTGTACGCCGCAGGTGCTTCTGGAAGGGGCTGCTCTCTGCAGAGACTGCCAAAAGAAGGAGGCGCTTTATCTCTGGGAGATGGAGCGGCTGCACGCAGTGAAGTTCCAGCCTCACGCAGGTGCTCTGGGGACGCCGCAGGATTATCCGCCGGCACCGAAGCTGTTCTACCGGGAGGGCGACCTGCAAAAGCTTTACCATGACCGTGCCTGCTCCTGCTGCAAACCGTTCCGGGAGGGGCCGGACTATCTGCAGTGGAAGCCGCTTTTCGGGAGAGCCGATGCGGCGGCCCTCGGCCTGACGGCCTGCGACCGGTGTTCACCGCTGGGCATCCGGTATGGGCAGACCCGGACGCAGATAGAGTCCTTCTGCAGCCAGAGAGGGATGCAGTGTGTGCTGCGGGATGGTGAGATCGACGTCACGACGTCCATCGGCGGGTGGCGGCTCGTCTGGAAGGGAAAAGATAAAATCTGGCTCTATCACAAGAACACCCATAGGAGCCATCTGACTGAGAGTGAGGACATCCCCGGCTATCACAGTCAGGCCATTCACAAGAAGACCATCATGGAGTATTTGGAATACATCGTCCAGCATGATCTCTACCGGAAAAACAGTCCGCTCCCGGAGACGGGGAGTGTCCCTGCCGCAAAACCGCCGAAGCCGACCCATCGGGGACACGGCCATCACCGGGACGCAAAGGGGGCAAAGCATTTCCAAAAGCACAAGACGAACAAGGTGAAGGTGAGCTCACTGGAACAACTGCAGGCGCTGGCCCGGCAGAAAATGACCGGAGAAGAGGAATAAAGACAAACAAAAATCCCGTCCTTTGCACATAGAGTGCAGAGGACGGGACATTTTGCATTTTATGAGGAAGGCTTACTTCATCTTGCTCTTGGCCTTCATGCGCTGCTCGTGGTTGAGGATCTGCTTGCGGATGCGCAGGTTTTCGGGAGTGACCTCCAGCAGCTCGTCCTGAGCAAGGAACTCGAGGCAGCCCTCGAGGCTCAGCTTGCTGATGGGGATGAGGCGCAGAGCATCGTCAGAGCCGGAAGCACGGGTATTGGTCAGGTGCTTGGTCTTGCAGACGTTGACATCGACGTCCTCGCCGGAAGCGGTGTAGCCGATGACCATGCCCTCGTAGACCTTCTCGCCGGCGCCCACCAGCAGAGTGCCGCGCTGCTGAGCGTTGAACAGGCCGTAGGTGACGGCCTCACCGGTCTCAAAGCTGACCAGAGAACCGGTAGAGCGGTTGGCGATCATGCCAGCCCAGACGTCATAGCCGTCGAAGATCTGGTTGATGATGCCCTCGCCGTGGGTATCGGTCAGGAACTGGTTGCGGTAGCCGAACAGGCCGCGGCTGGGCATACGGAACTCCAGACGCACACGGTCGGAACCCAGAGACTCCATCTGCTGCAGGATGGCCTTGCGCTGGCCCAGACCGGTCATGACAGCACCCTGATACTGAGTGGGGACGTCGATGACGACGTGCTCCATAGGCTCGTAGGTCTTGCCGTCGATGACCTTGGTCAGAACGTGCGGGGGAGAGACCTGCAGCTCATAGCCTTCGCGGCGCATGGTCTCGATGAGGATGGACAGATGCATCTCACCGCGGCCCATGACACGGAAGGAATCGGTGGTGGCGGAATCCTCTACCTTCAGAGCGACGTCCTTCAGCAGCTCTTTCTGCAGACGGTCACGGATCTGGCGGCTGGTGACATACTTGCCCTCACGGCCGGCCAGCGGGCTGTCGTTGACGGAGAAGGTCATCTCGACGGTGGGGTCGTTGATCTTCACGAAGGGCAGCGGCTCGATATTGGAGGGGCTGCACAGGGTGTTGCCGATGGTGACGTCAGGCAGACCAGAGAAAGCCACGATGTCGCCTGCGGTGATGTTGTCGCAGGGCTGACGGCCATTGGCCTGGAAGTCATACAGCTTGGTCAGACGGCCGCGCATCTTGAGGTCGGGGTTGTGCCAGTCGCACACGACCACTTCCTCGCCCACCTTGGCGACGCCGTTCTGGATGCGGCCGATGCCGATGCGGCCAACGAACTCGTTGTAGTCCACAGAGGACACCAGCATCTGGAAGGGAGCCTCGGGGTCGCCCTCGGGCGGCTTGATGGTGCTCAGCAGGGTGTCGAACAGGGGGACCAGGTCAGTGCCGGGTACATCGGGGTCAAGGCTTGCAGTGCCATCACGGCCACAGCAGAACAGCATGGGGCAGTCCAGCTGCTCGTCGGTAGCACCCAGATCCATCAGCAGGTAGAGGACTTCGTCGATGACTTCCTTGATGCGGGCATCAGGACGGTCGATCTTGTTGATGGCGACCACAAGGCTCAGATTCTGCTGCAGAGCCTTCTGCAGCACGAAACGGGTCTGGGGCATGCAGCCCTCAGCAGCGTCCACCAGCAGCAGAACGCCGTTGACCATCTTCAGCACGCGCTCGACCTCGCCGCCGAAGTCGGCGTGGCCCGGGGTATCGACGATATTGATCTTGACGCCCTTGTAGTTGCAGGAGCAGTTCTTGGCCAGAATGGTGATGCCGCGCTCACGCTCGATGTCACCGCTGTCCATGACACGCTCTGCCACAGCCTGATTGTCGCGGAAAGCGCCGCTCTGGCGCAGCAGGGCGTCCACCAGCGTGGTCTTGCCGTGGTCAACGTGAGCGATGATAGCGACATTGCGCAAATCGTTACGAACCATAAAATTCAACCTCTCTATTATTAAAACTCATAAAATACGAACGAACGTCATACAAGCTTAAGTTTATAACAGGAAGGGGTGGTTTGTCAAGATTGTATAAAAATTTTTTGATGGATTCGGCGTTTTGCCCGAGAATCGGCTATCGATTTGGGCGGCATTACAGCGCGAAACGTGATATACTTAATGTACTAAAGTTGGATGATCCCGTTGGAGGTGTGTCTATGAAACTGACGTTTTTGGGCGCCAACCACGAAGTGACCGGCAGCTGTACCCTCTTGGAAGCGGCGGGACAGCGCTACCTCATCGACTGTGGTATGGAACAGGGCAAGGATGTCTATGAGAACCAGCCCATCCCCGTTGCGCCGGGCGAGATCGACGGCGTGCTGGCCACCCATGCCCATATCGACCACACGGGCCTTCTGCCTCTTCTGGTGCGCAACGGCTTCCGGGGCAGGATCTATGCCACCAGGCCCACGGCAGAACTGTGCAGCATTATGCTGCGCGACTCGGCGCACATCCAGGAATTCGAAGCCGAGTGGAAGAACCGCAAAGGCCAGCGCTCCGGTGCAGAGCCTGTGGAACCCATGTACACCATTCAGGACGCCGAGGCAGCCATCGCGCTGTTCCGGGGCTATGATTACAATAAAGAGATCGAGCTTGCGCCCGGCATCGTCATCCGCTTTGTGGATGTGGGCCATCTGCTGGGCTCGTCCAGCATCGAGATATGGGTGACGGAGAACGGCGCGACCACAAAGCTGGTCTTCTCCGGCGACATCGGCAACCTCGACCAGCCTATCATCAAAGACCCCACGTATCTGAAAGACGCAGATTATGTCTTTATGGAGTCCACCTACGGTGACCGCAGCCACGGCCCGCGGCCCGACTATGCGGCAGAGCTGGCGAAGATCCTGCAGCGCACCTTCGACCGCGGCGGCAATGTGGTCATCCCGAGCTTTGCAGTGGGCCGCACTCAGGAACTGCTCTACTTCATCCGCGAGATAAAGGAAAAGAATCTGGTCACCGGCCACGGCTGTTTCCCGGTGTACATCGACAGCCCGCTGGCCATCGAGGCTACCCGTATCTTCAAGGACACCGACTCCTCCTGCTTTGATGAAGAGACCAACGCCCTGCTGGCAAAGGGCATCGACCCCATCCAGTTCCCGGGCCTGAAGGTCAGCGTCACCAGCGATGAGTCCCGTGCTATCAACACTGACCCCGTGCCGAAGGTCATCATCTCGGCCAGCGGCATGTGCGAAGCGGGCCGTATCCGCCACCACCTCAAGCACAACCTCTGGAGGAAGGAATGCACCGTCCTCTTTGTGGGCTATCAGGCCGTGAACACGCTGGGCCGCTCTCTGCTGGAGGGTGCGGACAACGTGAAGCTCTTCGGCGAATCCATCGAGGTGCAGGCGGAGATCTGCCAGCTCACCGGTCTTTCGGGCCACGCCGACAGAGAGGGCCTGCTGAAGTGGGTCAACTCCTTTGAGCCGAAGCCCAAGCGGGTGTTCATCATCCACGGCGAGGATGAGGTGGAGAACATCTTTGCCCAGACCCTCACGGAGCAGGGCTTCAACGCCAGCGCACCTTATAATGGTGAGCAGTGGGCCATCGGTTCTGAAGGTGCAGTCTGCCTGAAGGAAGGCACCCGTATCCGCATCGAGCACCACGTCAGCGAGGGCGCAGCCCGCGCGGCTACCGTCTTCCAGCGCCTGCTCAATGCCGGCAAGCGCCTGCTGCGGGTCATCGAGCACAACGAGGGCGGTGCCAACAAGGACCTCGCCAAGTTTGCCGACCAGATCAACGCTCTCTGTGACAAGTGGGACAGATGAGGCAAACATCCCGGCGGCATAGCTGCTCCGAAAACATCGTTCTGAAATAAAATGATGTAAAACCGACCCGAGTTCGTGTGTCCTCACACGGCTCGGGTCGGTTCTTTTTTGCGTCCAAAAGAGGAAAACATAGTTTTCTGTGCGCTTTTGCACAAGTTTCCGACTATTTCATGAGAATCGTTGACTTTGAATGTGCAAAATGCTACCATATGGCACAAGAAAAGGCAGAGATGACGAAATAAAGTTGTTTCATGGGCGCAGAGGCCGGCATCTGTGCTGGAAACGGCTCGAAGTTTTTGTCTGCGTGCGGATGGTATCGGCAGAAGCCTCCGCACAGGAAATGACTGCCGAAAAAGGAGGTCTCAATGATAGAATACAAGCTTTCTCTTGCGTCGTCCGGCGCGGTAAAAGCACCGGGTTATGAGGATATGCTGCGGTTTGGCTACAACAAGAACTGCGGTGTTTATCGGCTGAGGGTGACTGCCGCCGACGAGTGGAAGGGGATGAAGCTCCGGGTGTTCTGGCATACGCCGGAGGGTGACCCGCCTGCATCACTGGTAGAGAACAGTGTGGTGGAGGTGCCTGCCTTCGTCACGGCTGTGTCCGGCGAGGGCTGCATCACCTTCGAAGGCTCCGACGACACCCGGACCATCACCAGCGCCGATATGCGTTACCGCGTGGCGGCAAATTCCGGCACCGAAGACGGTACTATGCCGCCGCTGGGTACGCCTGCGTGGCAGCAGCTGGTGGGCCGGGTGGAAGAAGTCGGTGCAGACGCCCGGAAAAGTGCCGAACAGGCCCGGAAGTCGATGAAACAGGCCGAAAGCGAAAAAAGCGCAGCGGCCGGTAGTGCTGCAGCGGCGGCGAAAAAACTGAAAGAGCTTCAGGATGGCATCGCTGCGGGAGATTTCAAGGGCGAAAAGGGTGATACAGGCGCGAGAGGTCCGCAGGGAAATGCCGGACCTCAGGGGCCTAAAGGCGAAAAAGGCGACGTCGGCCCGACAGGCCCCACTGGTGCAACAGGTCCACAAGGTCCAAAGGGCGAGACTGGCCCGCAGGGTCCGAAGGGCGACAAAGGCGACACCGGTCCACAGGGTCCTGTAGGCGCGACCGGCCCTCAGGGACCGAAAGGCGAGACAGGCCCGGCGGGCAAAGAAACTGAGGTGGATTCCACCCTCAAAGTCTCCGGCGCGGCGGCCGACGCCAAAGCCACCGGCGACGCGCTGGCGGGGAAAGCTGCCGCCAGCCATACCCACAACTACGCTGGTTCGTCCAGCGCGGGCGGTGTGGCAAACTCAGCCAACAAACTGAACAAGAATGCGGGTTCTGCTACGCAGGGAGTATACTTCAAGGATGGTGTGCCGGTCGCTATGACCTACACGCTGGGCAAGAGTGTGCCTGCGGATGCAAAGTTCACGGACACCAACACCTGGCGCGGGGTGCAGGACAACCTGACCAGCACGGCCACCGACCAGAGTCTGAGCGCAAATCAGGGTAAGGTGCTGAAAGGCCTCGTGGACGGCAAGGCGGCGTCCAGCCATACCCACGACGACCGGTACTACACCGAGAGCGAGATGAACACCAAACTCAACGGCAAAGCCAACAGTTCCCACACCCACAACTACGCCGGTTCCGGCTCTGCGGGCGGCACGGCCAACTCGGTCAACGGCCTGACTTTTGCCGCCCAGACCACCGACCCGGGGGCGGGAAGCGCATTGACCACCAACAAGGTGCTCATCGTGTACGTGTAAGGAGGTGAAACTTCAAAATGGCAAAAGCAGTTTATGTGGGCGTTGGCAGCAAAGCCCGCAAGATGAAAAAAGCCTACATCGGCATCGGCGGTAAGGCCCGCAAGGTCAAGAAGATGTACATCGGTGTCGGAGGCAAGGCGAGGCTGTGCTACAGTGCAGAGCTGGAAAAGGTCGGGATGGCTACGGCGCTGAGCACTACACGGTATGATATGCGGGCCGCGACCGTCGGCAAATACGCTTTGTTTGCGGGTGGATATATCTCCAAGTCCTCTTTTGGCTACAGCGTCAGCAGTTCCGTGGATGCCTACAATACCTCCCTTACGAAGAGCACACCGACAGAGCTGAGCTGCAAACGGTGCGGTCATGCGGCGGCATCTGTCGGCGGCTATGCGCTGTTTGCTGGCGGTGCATCGTCATATAATCTATTGGGCTTTTATGAAAATCTCGTGAGCGCTGTGGATGCATACGATGCCTCTCTGACCCGCAGTGCCGCCCACATAATAGGCGCCACAGTCGCGATCGGAGGTGCAGCCGTCGGAAACTACGCGCTGTTCGCAGGTGGGACGGTCTACAGTCAAATAAATAAAGATAACGTGACGAGCGATGTGCTGGCGTACGATCCCTCACTCACCTTCACGACAGCACCTTTGTTGAGTGTTGCACGAGCGAATGTGAAAGGCGCAAGCGCAGGCAATTACGCACTGTTCGCTGGCGGAAGAGCCGGTAGTTTTTGTACGACAGTGGACGCCTACAATGCTTCGCTCACCCGCACCACCGCGACCGCTCTGAGCAGCACGAAAAACAACAGCGCCGCTGCAACTGTCGGGAACCACGCAATATTTGTGGGCAACACTGCCTCCGCAGACATCTACGATGCCTCCCTCACCAAAACGTCTGCCGCCATCCTGAGCACGGCGCGGACGGGTCTGGCTGCGACGACGGTCGGAGACTACGCCATCTTTTCAGGAGGTGGAGTGGCAGATTTCTGCGACGCATCTCTGACCCGGAGCAGCATCGGCACCAGCATGACGGGCTATGACATGGGTGCTGCGACCATCGGGGACTACGCTTTGTTTGCAGGCGGGCATTCCAGTGAAAAGAGTGACACCGCTTACGATTCCGTCGAAGTCTACACCGCATAAAAGAAAAGGAGAAATCAAAATGGCACGATACAAAATTTACGACAACAAATCTGACGTCATCACCCCGGTGGGCGAGAAGCTTACCGCTGAGCAGTGGCTGGACCGTTACCAGTGGGGCCGCTACACCAAGATGATCGTGGGCGGCGGCATCATCAACGGCAGCGTCGCACTGGTCTTCGACGATGAGGTGGAGCGTTACCGCAAGGCGGGCTGCGATTTCAGTGCCTGCACCACCGACGAGGACTATCTGGCCGCCATCGAGGCGTTCGAGGATAACCCTCCCATGGCAGACGCCGGCGTCTCCGACCAGACCCGCATTGCGGATGCTCTGGAAGACATGGTGGCGCTGAGCCTGCCGGACGCAGAATGAGAAAGGAGAACGAAGTTATGAGCAACAAGGAAAGACTGACCGAGCGCTGGACGCAGGGCCGTATCTCTGAGGCGATGCTGCGGGTGTATGTCCGCAAGGGCATTATCTCGAAGGCGGATTTCGAGGAGATCTGCGGGAAGAAGTATTAAACCTCTCAGGCGCTTCGCGCCAGCTTCCCTAATAGGGGAGCCCAGGAGGAGAAAGAATTTGAAATGTCCATCAGAGAATATTCCATGGCCCGCGACTCCACCCGGCAGCTTTCGCCCAGCTTCCGTGTCCGCGAGTTTGCCTGCAAGGGCAGCGACGTCGTCCTCATCGACGACGAGCTGGTGGTGCTGCTGCAGTGCATCCGGGAGCACTTCGGCAAACCGGTACATATCACCAGCGGCTACCGCACCGCCGAACATAATGCCGCCGTGG
>ERZ860388.2219-NODE-2219-length-10792-cov-3.075626_pt1 | contig 10792 bp, 16 predicted proteins | sample MGYA00509978_ERZ860388 | MGnify/ENA primary metagenome ERZ860388 (study PRJEB30046, sample SAMN00715225) | human gut metagenome | study: EMG produced TPA metagenomics assembly of the A metagenome-wide association study of gut microbiota in type 2...
AGAAGTACACCCGGAGCTTGTTTCGGAGTGGTCGGAGGAAAATTTACCGCTTAACAAAGCCAATGAATGAAATGAGATTAATGGAGTGTACGGAATGTGAAATGAGTGCAACGTAGGCATATGATATAGATATTGAAGCAGGCGATATAGATGTTACTGATACAGTAACTGTAGTCTGGGAAATTGCTTAGGAGGTTGATTGCATGTTGTCATCTATTTATTATGGAGAAATACAAAGTGACAAGTTGGTATCATGGAACGAGAATAAAGATCCATATAATATATTAGTTGAGAACAATCGAGTATATAAGCTTGGAGGATGGGAATTTCTTGATATAGCCAATAAGCTTTTTGACAATGAAAAACAGGTGGACTGGGGAAGCTATGCATATCAGTGCACAAAGGAGCAACTAGAAAAATTGATGGAACAGACTGGATGTGAAATAGATAAGATTAATGAATTGGCATCTGAGAAAATCTATGGCATTGTGTTTGTTGAAGAGGGGTAAATGGTGGTATAATCCTATTATTGATAGATAGTAATAATAGATGATTTTTATGGAACGAGTGGTGAAGTTTTAATGACTAAGGATGAATGGTACAAGCAGTTATTTGAGCGACTGGATAAGTCCAAGTTCCGAAGCAGTTTTCATTTGAAACAGAAAGATATTGATTATATAAATGAAAAGGGACTTGCTGTTATCAGGCAACATGCAAAGGATTTTATTGCAAAGAGAGAAGCTCCGGCATATATAGCAAATGATGGCAAGCAGACACCAATGCGTGGTCATCCGGTATTTATTGCCCAGCATGCAACGGCAACATGTTGCAGGGAGTGCATCCGAAAGTGGCATAAAATGCAGCCGGGCAAGGAACTAAGTCAGGTGCAGCAGGATTATCTTGTAGATGTAATTATGACATGGATTCAAAAAGAAATCGAGGGGCAGGAACATAAAATATGAGTTTTGTTGATTTTATCTGGAGTACATATAAAAGTCAAAATTTAGATAAATTGGAGGGATAAAAGTGCAGATACACTATTTTCAAAGATATCATTCAAAGGAGAATGTAGATACATCTAATACTATGCTGATGTTATCTCGCTTATATAATTATAATGCAGATAAATTCTTTGCAATGTTGAATGCTTTAATACTGGGACAAGATGAGACACCTGAAATAACATTTGATCTTCAGGTAGTGGGAGATGAAAGCGTTCCAGATGCGATTATAAGCCAGAAAAGTTTTAAAATAGTAGTTGAGACAAAACTACATAATCAATTTCAGCAGAATCAGCTTGAAAAACATCTGACTCAGTTTGGAACAGAGGAGATAAAGGTGCTTTTAACGTTAGATCCAAAACCTATGAAAGAATCATTGATGGATAGTTTTGGCATTGTATTGAAAAAGTATAATGCAGATAAGATTAATGAAATAAAAACACCAATAAGGCATGTAAATATTACATTTGAACAATTAGTTGCTGCAATGGAAGATATTGTAGATGAGAGGGATTCAGAGATAATGGCGGTGCTGGATGATTATAAGAAGTATTGCTTTGATGAAAAACTGATACCTGATGATGAAAATTGGATGAGAGCAATTGTTGCGGGAACAACACTTGAAGATAATTTGAAATATGATTTTTATTATGATCAAGCTTCAAGAGGCTATTCAGGTCATGGATACATTGGCTTATATAAAGGAAAGAGTATTAGAGCAATCGGAAAATTGAAAAAACAGTTGTTGCAGAGTTAGTAAATGGAGAAGTGTCATATATTAATGAAAGCGGAGAAGCTGCTACAAAAGAGGAGATAGAAAAGATTAAAGAGGCCATTGTTCATGCAGAGTCAGAATATAGATACAATTTGAAAACAGTTAAGCATAGATATTTTATAGTTGAGCATTTTTATCCAACAGATTTTAAAAAAGCAAGTAAAAATCCGATTCAAAAAAGTAAATATTTTAATCTGGCTGAAATGTTCAAAAGTAAAACGTTGCCTAAAACAGATGAAATAGCATCAATACTGGATGGAAAAACATGGGAAGAGTTTTATTAAACAGTGGATTTTCATAATAAATATGAAGAAAGAACTGTTCCAGAGTACTGATGGAGTGATAATCCAGAGGCAACGGATAAGCAGATAAGGAAGCTATTAAAGTAATACAGGCATGGATAAGGAGGTGCCACAATGCCATTTAAGATTGTTCGCAACGATATAATAAAGGTAAAAGCAGATGTAATCGTAAATACTGCTAATCCAAATCCGATATGTGTAAGTGGCACGGACTTAGCAATATATGAGGCAGCAGGAAAAGAAAAGCTTCTCGCAGAAAGAGCGAATATCGGCAAAATTGCAAGAGGTGATATTGCTGTTACCGGTGCATATAATCTAAAGGCAAAATATATTATTCATATAGTAGGTCCGGTATGGACGGATGGATTGCACCATGAATTTGAAATTCTGGAGGACTGCTATCGTAAATCATTGCAAAAAGCATTAGAACTTAAGTGTGAGAGTATTGCCTTTCCATTAATTTCGACAGGAGTATATGGATTTCCGAAGGATAAGGCATTACAGATTGCTGTGTCAGTATTCAGCCAGTTTCTAACCGAAAATGAAATTGAAATTATACTGGTAGTGTTTGATAAAAGGTCTTTTCAGCTTTCCGTTCAGATTGTAGGTGAGATTGATTCCTACATAGATGCTAATTATGTCAAGGAAAGTCATAGAAAAGAATATCCGGTGCGAAGCAGAAGCAACGCTCGCATGAGAGAATTGCAAGAGGAAGCGTTCTATGAGGAGATGCTTCCAAGAGAGGCAGAAGATAACTATCCACTGGAGGAAGATACAGGGTTAGCAGAGCCTTGTATGCTGTCAGCAGACATTTCTTTGGAAGACCAGCTTTCAAATATTGGTGTTTCATTTCATGATAAATTATTTGAGCTGATCGACGAATCGCATCTTGATAATAAGGATGTGTGGAAACGGGCAAACCTTGATAGAAAACATTTTTCAAAAATTCAATGTGACCAGAATTATCATCCAAAGAAGAAGACTGTGATGGCACTTTGTATTGCACTGAAGCTTGATCTGGAACAGTCAAGAGATTTACTTGCGAGAGCGGACTGGGCATTTAGTCCAAGCAGTAAGGTGGATCTGATCGTACAGAAGGCTATAATAGATAAGCAGTATGATATTATGCAGCTGAATGTGACATTATTTAAGTATACGAATGAAATTCTTGGAGTATAAATTGCTTACAAGTAAATATTGATTAGTAAATGTTACGTCGGTACTCACATAGTATCGGCGCTTGTTTTTTATCTTAAAAGTGTCGCCAGAACAGCGACCATATAAAGATGTCATTCAATTATACTTATATTGTAACAAAGAAAGAGAGGTGCCGGAGTAATCCGGGGATTGGAGGCATATATGTACGGAGCGATTTTAGGAGATATTATTGGAAGCCCGTTTGAGTTTGACAGAGGTGATAAAACAAAGAACTTTGATTTGTTTAGTGAAGGCTGTTGCTTTACAGATGATTCTGTTATGACAATAGCAGTTGGAGAAGCTCTCATGGCAGTCGGACCCAAAGCTGCAGTAAAGGAAATTGAAGATGCGGTAGCATCCAATATGCAGGATTGGGGAAAAAGATATCCACATGCAGGTTATGGTGGAAGCTTCAGACATTGGCTTAGAGAAAATAATCCGAAGCCATACGGAAGCTATGGAAATGGTTCAGCCATGAGAGTGTCAGCTGCAGGCTGGCTTTATGATTCAATTGAAAGAACAAGAGAGGTAGCAAGAGCGACAGCAAATGTGACACATAATCATCCGGAAGGTATAAAGGGTGCAGAAGCAACAGCAAGTGCAATATACATGGCAAGGAATGGCTCTTCAAAAGAAGAAATCAAAATAAAAAATGAATTGTTTTTTTGTCACGAAAAATGTATAATAATCGTGACAAATTTAAGGAGCGTGTTGTTATGGCAAGTGGAATTTATGCAGAAATCAAAAAGAGAATATTAGATGCCGAATATGGCGCAGTATTTGTGACATCAGATTTTACTGATATTGCAACAATTACAACAATACGAAAATGTTTAGGTAGACAGGTAGAAGAGAAAGCAATTCGAAGAATTATCGATGGAGTTTACGAAAAACCTGTATATAGCAATTTACTTAAGGAATATGTTCCTGCTAATCCGGAAAAAGTAGCCTATGCAATTGCAAGAGGATATCATTGGACAATAGCACCATGTGGAGATGTAGCGTTAAATAAACTGGGATTGTCAACGCAGGTTCCTGTTGTATGGTCCTATATAAGTGATGGTCCATATAGAAAATTTGCATGGGATAATGTTAATATCGAATTTAAGCATAGGACCAACCGTCAGATTTCATTTATGTCAGAGTCAACAACATTGGTAGTAGAGGCTATAAAAACACTTGGAAAAGAGCGAATTGATGAAGGTGTTATTAACAACTTGAAGAATAGAGTTCCTGAGGATAAAAGGAAACAGCTTCTTGAAGAGGCAACTGGCGTAAGTGAGTGGATATACGAAGTAATTAGAAAGGTGTGTTTAGAATAATATGAGAGAAGTTGCAAAGTTACCAGTAAAAGATAGGACTGAACTATTTCAGGCAACGGCAATAAAAATGGGAATGCTACCTAATGTAGTGGAAAAAGACTTTTGGGTATGCTTTATGCTAGACCACCTTTTTCATGATTGCCAATATAAAAAAGCTTTTGTATTTAAGGGTGGAACGAGTCTTTCGAAATCATATCATGTAATAGAGAGATTTTCAGAAGATATCGATCTAATTTTGGATTGGAGAAAAATAATTACTGATGAGGGAAATCCTTGGAGTGAAAGGTCAAAAACAAAGCAGGATCAATTCAATAAGCAAATTAATGCAGAGGCGGCAAAGTTTTATGAAAATGAATTTGTTCCAAAACTCAATAAAGAACTGGAGAAAAAACTAGGGGATGGAGAATGGGTAGAAGTTGATTCAGAAGATGAAATGGTTGTTAATTTCTATTATCCACAGATTTTTGAGAGTGAATATCTTCGTTCCTGCGTAAGATTGGAAATAGGTCCATTAGCTGAATGGATGCCATCACATGAGACTGTAGTAAGTCCTTTTGCAGCTGAGAAATATCCAGATGTATTTACACAGAAAGAGACAAGTGTTTTGACCATAGATGTAGAGCGTACATTTTGGGAGAAACTAACTATATTACATAAAATAGCAAATTTTCCAGAAGGAAAAGTGTTACCAGCAAGATATGCAAGACATTTATATGATGTTTATAATCTAGGTAATTCCTGGGTGAAAGAAAGTGCTTTTGCAAGAAAAGAATTGCTTGAAAAGGATGTTGCATTTAAGCAGAAATTCTATTACGCAAAAAGTGCACATTATGAGACAGCAACATTAAATAGTATTGAGCTTATGCCAAGTGATGGTGTACTTGATGCATTAAAGGCAGATTATAATGCAATGAGGAATATGATATATGGGGAGATACCGGAATTTGAAGAAATATTAAATTATCTGAATGCATTGCAAGAAGAAGTGCATAAGCTTACTGTAAATTAGAAGGTTACAATAACTTGTCCGTTGTGTAACTTTGGTATTATGGCATGGCTTGAAGGAGAGATTGATGAGAATGGAGATCCAGTGAAAAAGAGTTCTAAGTAAAATTCAAGTTTAACAATAGAGAGGAATTATGATACGAGAAATTGAGAATAGAAGAAGTATAAGAAAATACAAGCCGGATCAGGTCTATTGTATTTCCTTCTATATCAACGGGAGTATATAGTTTCCCGGTTGAATTGGCAGCAAAGATTGCAATGCATACAGTTATTTTCGAAGGAAATAAATTTTCTATCGAGGAGGTTGTAGATTGGATCATAAAAAAGAGAGGGGTCTGCTTGAGTATCAGTATAATGCAGATGCATTTGAGGACGTGGGAGAGATTCTGCGTCTTTTTTTGTAGTTTTATTGCAATAAAGAACAAAGATTCGACGTGCGAGGGCATACTTTGGGACTCGTAAAATGCTAAGCTATAGCCATCATAAGAAACAAGCATTTAATTTACGAAAAACAGGAGGACAGGACAAAATGGAAAAATTTATTTACTGGATAAAAAGGACACTGCATCATTCAAAACAATGCAACAGCTTATGTATGCTGTGCAAGTATTATGATGAATGTAAAATCGACGGACCGGTATAATATCAGGAGGTAATACCTATGGCAATGTACGACTGGAACCACAACGGAAAAAATGACAGGCAGGACGATTATTTAGAGTATATGATTTACAAGGACTGCACTAATGATAATAATTCAAATACTAATCACAGTTCATATAACAGCGACTCAGCTTTTGGCGTGAATGTGTTCGTAGTAATTGCTGTAATAGCCATATTTGCATTTATTGGTAATGCTATGGAAGAGAGTACACCCAAATGCATAAAGCCGGGATGTAATAATGAACAGACTCAAAACAGCAGTTACTGCTACTTGCATAAGCCGTATTCAGGCGGATATACATCATCAGGAAGCAGTTCATCAGGAAACAGTTCATCAAGCAGTAGCTCATCTTATTCGGATAAATCATATAATAGCAGCTCAGGCTCTGCAGGTTCATCATCAAATGCATATGGCGATGACAATAGCGGAAGCTATTCAGGCGGATCAATAGGTAGTTCATCATATCACAGCAGCTCGAGTTCTTATGATTCATATGATGAAGGATATGATGATATCTATATGAATGGTGACTATGATTATGACAGGTACGACAGTGATGATGACTATGCGGCTGGTGTAGATGATGCAATGGATGAGGCTTATGAAGAGTGGTAAAAAAGACAGGAGGACACGACAATGAAAGAAATGTATTTTACAATAGCAGGATGTAATCATTATTACGGAAGCGACTTCATGGAAAAAGGCATGAAGGTCAAGCTGGTCAAGGAGCCGGACAATGAGTATGACAACGAAGCAATACAGGTAAAGATTAAAGGACTTGGCAATGTCGGCTACGTAGCCAACAGCCCATACACCGTGAAGGGTGAGTCAATGAGTGCCGGCAGACTGTATGACAAAATCGGTGGTAAGGCAAAAGGAAAGATTGTGTTTGTGACAGACGGCGGAGTGATTTGCAAAGTAATCAGTGATGGTAAGGACAAGCCGGTGATGATAGAGGAAGACAAAGTAAATGATGAAAATCTCTAAAAAGACTGTATGACTCAAGTACCATGTGGTAAAATAATAAGCAGGACACTGAGGAGGTACATATGGATTATCTGGTAATCGATTTGGAAATGTGCAGGGTAAAGAAGCTCTATAGAAAAACATATAAATACGCCAGTGAAATAATACAGATTGGCGCAGTTCTCTTAGATGAAGGATTCAACAGAAAACGAGGTATTAAAGATGATAAAAATTATATCAGACAGTACATGTGATCTGTCACAGGAAGTTTTAGAAAGATACGATATAGATATTATTCCGCTTCATATTGTAAAAGGAGATGAAGAACTGGAGGACGGACCGCAGATAGACATTCACGCATTGTATGAGTGGGCTGATAAAAATAAGACTACACCAAAGACTTCAGCTCCATCTATAGAAACAGCAATGAATGTAATGCGACCATATATTGATGAAGGCAGGGAGATCATATGCTTTTCCATATCAAGTGAGATGTCGACATCAATCAACGTGATCAGAATGGCGGCAGAAGAACTTGATGCAGAGGATAAGGTTACGGTGATAGATTCAAGAAATCTGTCCACAGGAATAGGTCTGCTTGTTGTTGAGGCGGCAGTTATGGCAGCAGATGGTAAATCCCGTGGGGAGATAAAAACCGGAATTGATGAATTGATTCCGAAGGTAAGAGCAAGCTTTGTTGTAGATACACTTGTGTACCTTTACAGAGGTGGCAGATGCAATGCGGTTTCTGCGCTTATCGGAGGAGCATTGGCGCTTCATCCCATGATCGTTGTAAAGGATGGTAAAATGGATGCAAGCAGGAAATATAGAGGTAAGATCGGTAATGTCATAAAGAATTATGCAAAAGATCTGGAAGAGGACCTGAAAAACGCAATACCGGATCGTGTATTTATTACACATTCGGAATGTGATGCTAAGACAGTTGAAGGGGTAAGAGATTACATAGCCTCTCTTGGCATTTTTAAGGAAATAATAGAGACAAGAGCAGGTGGTGTGATTTCATCACATTGTGGTCCGGGTACACTCGGAGTGTTATTTATTGCAAAATAATGGAGTTTCATATGGTAAGTACTTTGAAGCTGCTCGGAAAATATAAACATTTTATAAATTATTAGCACTCGCTATTGACGAGTGCTAATTTTGGGTGTATAACATAGTCAAGAACAAAGGAAAGGAACAAAAAGCAAAGGCTTTGAGTTCTTGAAACATCCCGGTTCCAAAGAAACAGGTTGACACAGATTTTATAGATTAAGAAGGAGAGATGACTTATGTTGATGCCTAGTATTTTTGGAGAAAACTTATTTAACGATGATTGGATGGATTTTTCATTTCCTGATGTTGACAAGGTGCTTTATGGTAAACACGCAAAGAACGTTATGAAGACTGATGTCAAGGAAACAGACAATAGCTACGAAGTAGATATAGATCTTCCGGGATTCAAGAAGGATGAGATTGAGGCTAAGCTGGAGAATGGTTACTTAACTATCAGCGCAGCTAAAGGACTTGACAAGGAAGAAAAGGAAGAAAAGGATGGCAAGTATATCCGCAAGGAGCGCTATTCCGGTGCTATGAGCAGGTCTTTCTATGTAGGCGATGAGCTGAAACAGGAAGATATCAAGGCAAAGTATCAGGACGGTATTCTTAAACTTTCAGTTCCGAAGAAGGAGCAAAAGAAAGTTGAGACCACAAAGCATATTGCTATTGAAGGATAAACTTAATTTAAATCATCTTATGAGAAGCCGCACAGGTCTATGGCCTGAGCGGCTTTTTTTCTTGCTATAAGCAAAATCTATATTTATTACAGAAATTATCTGATTAATGGTAATTATAACCTATTGCAACATTTAGTGAAATAATCTAAAATTATATAAAATAATTGCTTTTATTTAACGATTAAGCTAAAGCCCCGGACTGTTTGATACAGTTTGCGATAAGGCTTCGTCAGCGTGGAATGATGTTGAAAATAATGGAGATTATTATGTTATAAAGGACAAAAGTGAATGGAGAGGGAGGTTTATACAATATGGCAGAACCTATGGAACAGCCGAATTACGTGTTGCAGTTTAAAGAAGGCAGCTATGTGCCAAAGCATGAATCTAGAACACCATTATACAAGGTTGAGATACATGGAGTGACGGAGGCTACATTTTATAAATATAATAAGGATGGTACATTAAATACTGTACCGAAGCAGAATATTACATGTGATGCACATTCTTCATTTTATACAATGTTTAATCCGGAAATTGATTTTGCAAAGGTATTTGAGACACATACACCATTAAAGATAGAATATCAGGATGCTTAAGAAATAATATCAGGATAAGTAGGAAAACTTTTCTAGAGGAGGAATTATTATGGTGGAAACAAAAGAAATCTCGGAATTGACTCGGTCGAATCGTATTGCGATGCTGGCACATATCAGTACGGTAACGGTTATGGTGTTTTTTATGATATGGGAAAGCGTAAGAGGACAACTGTCTCCGGTATATATGACAATCGCTACGGTCGTTGGTGTCATGCCTTTGATTGGCGAGGTGATTTGTTGGAAAGGTAATACGGAACATGCGATGATCAAACATCTGGTTTCCTATGGATTTTCATTGTTTTACACAATATGTCTTTTTACCTCACCGACAAATCTGATTTATGTATTTGTAATTCCGATGATTTTTGTTGTCACCACTTACAGTGACACACGTTATCTTCTTCTGATTAATACAGGTACCATATTAGAGAGTATCATTGTTGTTGTGATCGGTGCGACAAAAGGTGGTTTTGGGTATCATGGAATCGAAGCAGCAGTTGTACAGATTGTTGTTATGATCATGGTTGGAGCGAATTCTGTTTTGACTACAAAAGTGATTCGCGAAAACGCAAGAAAGAGATTTACAGAAGTGGCGCAGGCAAAAGCAGAGGCTGAAAATCTTCTGGAAAGAAATGAGGAACTTGATCAGCAGCTTTCCGGCAATATTGCAGATATCAATGTACGTTTCGAAAAGCTGACAGCAGCATCTAAGACAACGACTGAGGCAATGCAGGAAGTATCTGCAGGTGCTACTGATACCGCAGAACATGTGCAGAATCAGTTGGAACAGACACATGCAATTCAGGATAAGGTGGATGAAGTTGCAACCGCTGTGGAAGAAATCGGAAACAGCATGACACTTACTCTGAAAGCGTTAGCGGAAGGCAAACAGGATATCGAGCACCTGGCATCGGAAGTTGAAGCTTCTGTTGATAATGGAACCGAGGTTACAGAAAAACTGGAAAATCTGAACCAGTATATAGATGAAATGAATTCCATTGTAGAACTGATTGGAGGAATTACGAACCAAACAAGTCTTCTTGCATTGAATGCGAGCATTGAAGCAGCCCGTGCCGGAGAGGCAGGAAGAGGATTTTCTGTCGTTGCAACAGAAATTTCAGGTATGGCAACGAGAACCAAAGAAGCAACCGTACATATTACAGAGTTGATCGAGAATATTTCCAATGCGATCAGCGAGGTGGTTTCGGTGGTGCGAGGGATGATCGGTGCA
>ERZ860388.2225-NODE-2225-length-10762-cov-2.593630_pt1 | contig 10762 bp, 8 predicted proteins | sample MGYA00509978_ERZ860388 | MGnify/ENA primary metagenome ERZ860388 (study PRJEB30046, sample SAMN00715225) | human gut metagenome | study: EMG produced TPA metagenomics assembly of the A metagenome-wide association study of gut microbiota in type 2...
TGTGGCATAAACCGGACGGAACCTATACGGCTGCTCCCTCCACTTCGCCGGAACACGGCCCGGTGGATGAGGGTACTACCTTTGTACATGCAGTGGTGCGTGAAATTCTGCTGAATGCCATTGAAGCAAGTAAGGTGCTGGGAGTGGATAAGAAAGAACGCAAAGAGTGGGAACATGTGCTTGCGCATCTGGCTCCCTATAAGATAGGACGTTACGGGCAGTTGATGGAGTGGTCCAGAGATATTGACGATCCGGAAGACGAGCATCGTTATGTGAATCATTTGTTCGGATTGCATCCGGGGCATACCCTGTCTCCGGTGACGACTCCGGAATTGGCTCAGGCTGCCCGGGTGGTGCTCGAACATCGTGGAGATGGAGCTACCGGATGGAGTATGGGTTGGAAACTGAACCAATGGGCGAGATTGCAGGATGGAAATCATGCTTACAAACTGTATGGCAATCTGTTGAAGAATGGGACGTTGGATAATTTGTGGGATACGCATGCGCCTTTCCAGATCGATGGGAACTTTGGAGGTACGGCAGGTATCACCGAAATGCTGCTGCAAAGCCATATGGGATTCGTTCAGTTGCTGCCTGCACTGCCGGATGCGTGGCAAAACGGTTCGGTAAGCGGAATTTGTGCAAGAGGCGGTTTTGAAGTGAATCTTTCATGGAAGGATGGCAAGTTGGCAGAGGCGGTAGTTACCTCTGAAAAGGGCGTTCCGTGTACGGTGAGATACGAAGATAAAACGTTGTCTTTTAAGACAAAGAAAGGTAGCAGCTACCGAATTATAGTGGACAATAATGAACTGAAAAAGAAAATAATTGAATGATGAAGAAAGGACTTTTTTTATTGCTGTTGCTTTGGTTATGGATGATACCGGTACCGGCCGAAGCGGCTTATCAGCCTCAGTATTCAGTGGCCGGCTTTTATCCTTTGGATGATACCGGGCGTACGGTGTACTCCATGAATCCTGCCTGGCGTTTTCATAAGGGAAGTGCTCCCGAAGCGTATCGGGTGGATTTTGAAGACAGTGCCTGGGAAGTGGTTTCATTGCCGGATGGAATAGAGTATCAGTCGACGGAAGCCAGTGGGTGTACGAATTATCAAGGGGAGGTATGGTATCGCAAGCATTTTACTCCGGTAGATGAATGGAAGAATAAGAAGTTGTTCCTGCATTTCGAGGCTATCATGGGTAAATCTAAAGTCTGGATTAACGGACGTTTGGTGAATGAACACTTCGGAGGATATTTGCCGGTTATTGCGGATGTTACTGCTTATGTGTCTTTTGGAAAAGACAATGTGATAGCCGTATGTGCTGATAATAGCGACGATCCTTCGTATCCTCCCGGTAAGGCGCAGGATGTATTGGATTTTACTTATAGCGGAGGTATTTACCGCGACTGCTGGCTGATTGCCCATAACGATGTGTACATTACAGATCCGAATTATGAAAATAAGGTAGCGGGTGGCGGATTATTCGTTGCTTATGATAATGTGTCGGAAGAAAGTGCGGACGTATTGCTGGATATTCAGGTAAGAAACGACCGTAAACAGTCTTTTAATGGAAAGGTGGTTTATGAATTGCTTGATGTCAATGGCGGTAAAGTGGGTGAAGCCGGTCGTAAACTTTCCATAGGTAAAGGAAAGGCGGTTTCCGGTGCCAGTAAGATAAAGTTGTCTGCTCCGCATCTCTGGTCGCCGGAGTCGCCTTATTTGTATCAGTTGCATGTGTATATAAAAGATAATCAAGGAAATGTGATTGATGGTTATCGTCGCCGTATCGGTGTGCGCAGCATAGAGTTTAAGGGGAAGGACGGTTTCTGGCTGAACGGGAAACCTTATGAAGCCCCTCTGATAGGTGCTAATCGCCATCAGGATTTTGCGATTGTGGGTAATGCACTGTCTAATGGCATGCATTGGCGGGATGCAAAGAAATTGAGGGATGCCGGATTGAAAGTGATCAGAAATGCCCATTATCCGCAAGATCCCGCCTTTATGGATGCTTGTGATGAATTGGGACTGTTCGTAATAGTCAATACTCCGGGATGGCAGTTCTGGAATGAGGCTCCGGAATTTGCGCAACGGGTTTATTCTGATATTCGCAATATGGTGCGTCGGGATCGGAACCACGCTTCCGTATGGATGTGGGAGCCGATTTTGAATGAGACGTGGTATCCGGCGGATTTTGCACAAAATGTGAAAAACATCGTGATGGAAGAGTATCCGTATCCTTATTGTTATACAGGATGTGATTCGGAGGCGAAAGGACATGAATATTTTCCGGTACTTTTTAAGCACCCGCAATTGGGAGGAGTAGATAAAGAGGAAGCGGAACATCCGGAAATTACTTACTTTACCCGCGAATGGGGAGATAATGTGGACGATTGGTCATCGCACAATTCTCCCAGTCGTGCCAGCCGTGCCTGGGGAGAGAATCCTATGTTGATTCAGGCACAGGGTTATGCGAATCCTTCTTATCCGTATACCTGTTATGAGACGCTGTATCAGACAACCCGGCAGCATATCGGCGGATGTCTGTGGCATTCGTTCGATCATCAGAGGGGCTATCATCCCGATCCTTTTTACGGGGGGATTATGGATGCTTTCCGGCAGGCAGCCCAAGTATTCGTATTATATGTTTCAGGCGCAACGTAGCCCGCAGAAAAGCGATTTGATAGCCGAAACGGGACCGATGGTATACATCGCACACGCGATGACTCCTTTCTCACCCAAAGATGTGACGGTTTATTCTAATTGTGATGAGGTTTGTCTTACGGTGTTTAAAGAGGGGAAACAGTATCATTTTAAAAAGGAGAAAAGGGAGAAAGGAATGGCGTCTCCGGTGATTACGTTTAAGGATGCGTATGATTTTATGCAGGATAAGGCTTTGTCGCGTAAAAGAAAGCAGGCAGATGTATATATGCTTGCAGAGGGGCTTGTCGATGGAAAAGTGGTGGCTACTCATCGGGTGTCTCCGTCACGCCGTCCGTCCCGGCTTTTGCTGTGGGTTGATAATGAGGGGATGCAGATGGAGGCCAATGGTTCGGATATAGTTACGGTAGTAGCTGCTGTGGCAGATGAAAACGGGAATATCAAGCGTTTGAATAACTATTTCGTTCGTTTTGAGATTGAAGGTGAAGGTACGATTTTGGGTGATGAGGATATTATGGCGAATCCACGTCCCGTACAATGGGGGACGGCACCTGTACTGGTGAAGTCGACTACCCGTCCCGGCAAGATTAAGATTCGGGCTTCCGTATTGGTGGAAGGTACACAGATGCCTGCCAGTGAAACGATTGAAATAGAGACTTATCCGACAACTGTTCCTTTGATTTTTGATGTGGCCGAAGAGAAAGCTATGGGTAAGATCGTCAGAAAGAAAACTACCGGAAAAACGGAAGATGAAGATTGTGCACGCGAAGTGAAGAGATTACAAATGGAATTGAATCAATATAAATTGAAAGAAGTGGAACAACAACAAACGGATTTCGGTGAAAAAAGATGAATAGAGAGGTACAATGAAGAAAATTTTATTATCGATGGCTCTGCTTGCTGCGGTTTGTAGCGGGCAGGCACAAAACGGAGAAGAGTATTATGTGAAGCATCTGGATTTTCCACAGGGTGCTACACTTCAGGAGAAAGTGGATATGGCGGCAAGATTGGTACCGACGCCGCAACAGTTGGCTTGGCAACAGATGGAACTGACTGCTTTCCTGCATTTCGGTATCAATACCTTTACCGGTCGTGAATGGGGAGACGGGACAGAAGATCCGGCCCTGTTCAATCCGACACAGTTGGATGCAGAGCAGTGGGTACGTACATTGAAAGAGGCCGGTTTTAAGATGGTGCTTTTCACGGCGAAGCATCATGACGGTTTTTGTTTGTGGCCTACCAAGACTACGGCTCATTCGGTAGCTTCTTCATCTTGGAAGAATGGCAAAGGGGATGTGGTGAAGGAACTTCGGGATGCTTGTGATAAGTATGACATGAAATTCGGAGTGTATCTGTCTCCCTGGGATAGAAATGCGGCATGCTATGGGGATTCTCCGAAATATAACGAGTTTTTCATTCAGCAACTGACAGAGCTGCTTTCCAACTATGGGGAAGTGCATGAGGTATGGTTCGATGGCGCCAATGGTGAAGGACCCAATGGCAAGAAACAGGTTTATGACTGGGATGCATTCTATAAAACGATCCAGAAGTTACAACCGAAAGCTGTAATGGCTATTATGGGCGACGATGTGCGTTGGGTAGGCAACGAGAAAGGAATCGGCCGCGAGACGGAATGGAGTGCTACCGTGCTTACTCCGGGGATTTATTCCCGTTCGGAGAAAAACAACAAACAGTTGGGGGTATTTGGTAAGGCGCAGGATTTGGGAAGCCGGGACATACTCGGAAATGCAACGGAACTTTTCTGGTATCCTTCGGAGGTGGATGTCTCTATTCGTCCGGGTTGGTTCTATCATCAGGAAGAGGATAGTAAGGTGAAAAGCCTGAAACATTTGACGGATATTTATTTTCAGTCCGTCGGTTATAATTCGGTTTTACTGTTGAACATACCGCCGGATTGCCGGGGATTGATAAACGAAGCGGATGTGACCCGTTTGAAAGAGTTTGCCGAATACCGTAAACAGATTTTTGCCGATGACAGGGTGAAAAGCGGCCAGAAGTTATGGGAAGCGAAACCGGGTGACGAACGCATTTATAAATTGAAATCGGGTTCGGAGATCAATGTAGTGATGTTGCAGGAGGATATTTCGAAAGGACAGCGTGTGGAAGAATTTTCGGTAGAGGCACATACTGCTGATGGTTGGAAAGAGATAGGGCAGGGGACTACCGTAGGTTATAAGCGTATGTTGCGTTTCTCTGCCGTAAAGGCTGACCGGTTGAAAATTAAAATAAAGAATTGCCGTCTGACCGCCAATATCAGTAAGATAGCTGCTTTTTATGCGGCTCCTTTGCAGGAAGGGGATGAAACGGTCGATTGGAACAATCTGCCGCGCTCTACTTGGAAACAGGTATCTGCTTCTCCGCTCGTTATTGATTTAGGAAGCCCGGTATCGTTAGGTGCTTTCACTTATGCTCCTGCCAAGGCCGAAGCTAAGCCGACAATGGCTTTCCGGTATAAATTCTTTGTGAGCTTGGATGGTAATAATTGGAAAGAAGTTCCTTCAAGTGGAGAGTTTAGTAACATTATGCATAATCCGCTTCCGCAAACGGTATCATTTAAGGAGAAGGTGAAAGCCCAGTTTATCAAATTGGAAGCTACTACACCGACAGATACTCCTGCCGTGGTGGAAATAAATGAAATCGGGGTAACGGTGAATAAATAACGCCCACTCGCTACAAGAATGAAGCTGCATAGCTTCCCCTCTTTCTGGAAGCCATGCGGAATAAAAGTTATATCGAACTTAGATTAAACAAATAATTAATGAGTGTGATGAACATAAATAAGCGTAATTTATATACTACCGTCTCTGCTTTGGTTGTGTCCGGGCCATTGGTGGCTCAGACACAACCGAATATTGTTCTTTTTCTGGTGGATGATATGGGATGGCAGGATACCTCAGTTCCTTTCGGAGCAGAGGTCACCGAGTTGAACGAAATTTATCATACCCCCAATATGGAGAGGTTGGCACAAAAAGGGGTGAAATTTACTCATGCTTATGCAAATTCCATCAGTTCTCCGTCGCGGGTAAGTCTTTTTACCGGAGCAAATGCCGCAAGACATCGGGTGACTAACTGGACCCTGGAGAAAAATGTTTCTACCGATCGCAAAAATGATCTGTTGGAATTTGGAGATTGGAATTACAATGGCTTGTGTCCGGAAGAGGGGGTGCCTTATACGTTTTATGCCAAATGTCTTCCGGAATTGCTTCGTGAAAACGGATATACGACTATGATGGTGGGCAAGGCCCATTTCGGTTCGCTGGATACTCCGGCAGCCGATCCGTTGACAATTGGCTTCGATTATAACATTGCCGGACATGCTGCCGGAGCGATGGGAAGTTATTTGGGAGAAGAGGGATATGGTGCTACCGGAAACCCCGAGTGGGCGAAGATATGGGCTGTTCCCGATTTGGAAAAGTATCATGGCACGGATACGTTTTTGACTGAAGCCTTGACGTTAGAGGCTAAAGGCTTGATGGATAAGGCACTGCTTAAGCAAAAACCTTTCTTTTTGTATATGAGTCATTATGCAGTTCATGCTCCATTTGCTACCGATAAGAGGTTTTATGATAAGTATATTGCTAAAGGACTTTCTCATAAAGAAGCGCAGTATGCCGGACTGGTGGAAGGAATGGATAAAAGCTTAGGCGACTTGATGGATTATCTGGAAGAAAAAGGCATTGCGCAAAATACAGTTGTCATTTTCATGTCGGATAACGGTGGCTATACAATAGGTCGCCCGGATAAGAACTCTCCATTGAGTGAAGGAAAAGGATCACTGAAAGAGGGAGGTATTCGTGAGCCGATGATCGTCTATTGGCCGGGGGTGACACAACCTTCTACTGAAAATGCTACGCCGGTGATTATTGAGGATTTCTTTCCCAGCATTTTGGAATTTGCCGGGGTAAAGAAAGGAATACATACTCCGCAAGTTGTGGATGGGAAGAGCTTCGTGTCATCCCTGAAGGGAAAGCGGGGGGACATGAAACGTCCTTTATATTTTCATTATCCCAATAATTGGGGGGAACGTCATGGTACTACCGGTGCCCCGCAAAGTGCTATTATTGAGGGGGACTGGAAACTGATTTATTATTATGAATCACAAACTTCCGCTTTGTTTAATTTGAAAGATGACCTGTCGGAATTGCATAATCTTATCAATGAGGAGTCATGCGGGAAAATCGCTGCAAAGCTGGCGAAAGATTTGACTCGTCATTTGAAGAAAACAAATGCTACCATACCTGTATTGAAATCAACCGGTAGGTCGGTGAGATATCCGGATGGAACAGAGATAAAAACAGTTTCTTAATTGAATATTTTTTATAGTAGTTAAGTAGTAAGTAGTTAAGTAGAAATGATTTGCCTGATGTGTTTTTCTTGCCTACTTGACTACTTACTACTTGACTGCTGATCATGAATTGTTCAGACTTAATTGTTTCCCATTATTTCAAAGTCGGTATATATCGGTAGATGATCGCTGTATCCTCCCAGATATTTTATGCCGGAATAAGTGCGGAAAGGTTGTTCTCCTCCGTATTTTTCATCATTGGATAACAGAAAAGGCAGACGGGCTACGTTTGCCTTTTTTTCGTCGGTATGGAAAGGTGATGAGTTGTCCAATAAGGTACCGGATACAATCAGATGGTCAAGTAACCCCCATTCTCCCTGATATTTGTAAGAGCCAAAACCATATTTCTCGGCTTTTGCTCTTGATGCAAGCAGATGATAGAGCTGTAAGGGAACGGGATGAGGTGGCGGGGCCAATGCACCCAGTGTTTGTGTTATTGACTTATTGTTTGGGTAATCATTAAAGTCTCCCATAATAATAAGTTGCGGATGTAGGCGGGTAGTCAGCAGACTGTCTGCTATCGAACGGATTTTTCCGGCAACAAACATACGGTAGGGTTCGGATGCCTTGGCTCCGCCGGAACGTGAAGGAAGATGAACGACTAATACATCCAGACTGTCTCCTGTGGCAAGTAGTCCGCAAACATGGAGGATGTCTCTTGTTGGGCGGTTCTGCGGTCTAAAAGTACCGGTCGGGATAGAACGATGGGATAATAATTTAAAACGGTCACGTTGGTAGAGAAGTGCTACATCGATGCCGCGTTCATCCGGAGAGTGAGTGATAACATAACGGTATCCTTGTTCTTTTAAAGGAGAGTAGCGTGTCAGATCTCGCATAACACTGTCATTTTCTACTTCATAAAGCCCTACCAGAACCGGTGAGGTCCATTCACCGACAGCAGTAATGACACGGGCTATATTAACCAATTTTTTTTTATAACGCTGGTAGTTCCAGTGTCGGAGAGCATCGGGTAGGAACTCATAATCGTTTTTTAGGGAATCATGGTGGGTGTCGAATAGATTTTCTACATTCCAGCACATTACGCGGAAAGGGGAATAATCGGCTTGAGCGGTGAGTCGGGGCATGTATAAGAAAAGGAATAATAAGACAATTATTCCTTTATTCATTTTCTTCTTCTTTTTCTTGCCATTCATAACATCCGGCATCGGGTGCTTCGTCTATGGTTCGTGGCATTCCTTTCAGATCCAGAGGAAAGTCTTGGGCATCTTCGCTCAGTCCGATATTAATGGCAGCCGATTTTGGAGTTAGCTGGAAATCGAACAATTGTTCCCCCCGTTTATCTGTTAGCAAAAAGTTATCGTCCTTTTTCCATGTCACATTGATTATCTTGTCATTTTTTTCTTCTACGGAATTGATGAGGCAGTGAGAAAAAAGATAGTCGAAAGCTATGGAAGAGTCATCTGAGCGTGAACCGTTGATTTCGTCATTAGAAGAGCCGGCTATGATACAATTGTGAAAAGCCGCATTGATAATAGGATAGGCAATTTCTCCTGATTCGTTTTTTAAGGCAAGGGCTACTCCTTGTTTTATATCCCAGCTATAATAATTGGCCAGCGTACAGTGCACGAATTTATAATCTCCCCCAAGCAGGCTGACACAATTTTTTCCGGCATTGCTGATTTCACAGTTACCAATGGTGGCTTGGCAAGAGGTCATTTCCAGTCCGTTTCCCGAGACTTGCCGGATAACGGAATTGGTGAGGGTCAGCTTCTTTTGGTCGATAGCCGATGAGTCGCAACGGATACCATATATTCCTCCGTGTATATCGATAAAGTTCAGAGAATTATCATAGCTTGAAGTATGGAAACGGATACCGTCCCATTGTCCGGGCAAGCGGTCATAGGGGAGGTTGGAGAACATCTTGTCAGTACGGTCGCCCCGGAAAACAACGGGAGCTTCCAGTGTGCCTTCTGCTACGAGTTGTCCATGTACTTGGAGACTCGATTTGCCGTGAAAATAGAACCGGGTTCCGGCGCCAATGGTTAAGCGGGCACCTTCCTTTACACTCAGACTGTCATAGATGACGTGCGGAACTGATAAGGGTATCTTGTGTGATTTTCTTTTGGCGCAAAGAGACAAAATCTTGTCCATATGCCAGCAACTTAACGTTCTGTCGGTTGGTATTGGTGATGAATACGATGGAATCTTTCCGGAAGACAGGTTCGTCACTGTCTTGCGGAGCTAAAGTTGCTTCAATAAAGACATACAGGCTGTCTTTGCTCCGTATCTCCACATCATAAAAGGAACTGCCTTTCATGCCGTCCACATTGATGCGGAATCCGGAATTGGCGGCATCTGCCAATACGATTGATGAAATGATTAATGATTCTTTGTTGCGGTTATATACTTTCAGGATATGGGTGGAAGTGCCGATACCGGCTAATATGGTATCCATCCTTAGCGTGTCTTGGGAAAAAGAGAGTGCAAGAGAGGGATCGGCAGAGAAGTTCTCGTCATCACAGGCCGGGAGCAATACCAAGCTTGCCAATAAATATAAGAGAATGTGTACCGGGTTTCTTTTCATATCTTGCTGTTATATAAATCAGGCACGGATTAGAGAATCCGTGCCTAATATAAACGAGGAATGACCTTGTTTATTATTTCTTTTCCGGGATATTTGTCAATACATCCAACAGGTGACGCCAGAATTTGTCTACTGAAGGAATGTGCATACGTTCGTCCGGTGAGTGAACTCCCGTCAGTGTAGGACCGAAAGAAATCATATCTAAGGAAGGATATTTATCGAGGAAAAGCCCGCATTCCAGACCGGCGTGAATTGCTTTTACCTGAGCGTCTACACCGAACAAACGTTTGTAGGAAGCGGCTTCCAGAATGGCTGAGTGCGGATTCGGTTTCCAACCCGGATAACCGTCACCGAAAGTTACGGTTGCGCCTGCCAACTGGAAAGCTGCACGAACGGTGTTCGCCATATCGTCACGGGCGGAGAGGATAGAACTGCGCTGGCTGGTTTCGATACGGATTATATTTTCCGGTTTCATCTTAACGGATGCTAAGTTGGTGGAGGTTTCTACCAGTCCGGGGATATCCTGACTCATGGCATATACTCCGTGGGGTACGGCATAAAGTGCTTTCAACAGACGGGCGGTGGTATCTTGGTCAATAGCTTTAGCACGGGGTGTTTCCGATTCTAATACAAGTTTTAAATCCGGTTCTGTTACTGCGAGCTCGTTTTCTATTTCGGCAGTAAAGATGTTCAAGTCGGCACGTACATCATGTTTGGCATCTTCGGGGACCGCACAGACGGCATATGCTTCACGAGGGATAGCGTTGCGAAGGTTACCGCCGTTAATTTCACATAAGTACAGGTCGTATTTGGTTATCATTTTACTGAGAAAACGGTTCAGTATCTTGTTGGCATTACCACGACCCAGATGGATATCACCACCGGAATGTCCGCCTTTCAGACCTTTTACCTCTACTTTAAAGAAAAAGTAACCGGCCGGAACATCTGCCTCCTTATAAGTAAATTGGGCTACGGAGTCTATTCCTCCTGCGCAACCGATGAAAAGTTCCCCTTCATCTTCCGAATCGAGATTCAGAAGAATATCACCGCTCATAAAGCCTTCCTGCAGGGCGAAAGCTCCGGTAAGCCCCGTTTCTTCGTCTACGGTAAACAGACATTCCAACGGACCATGTTCAATGCTGTCGTCAGCCAGAATAGCCAGTTCGGTAGCTACACCGATACCGTTGTCGGCTCC
>ERZ860388.2234-NODE-2234-length-10722-cov-2.642261_pt1 | contig 10722 bp, 8 predicted proteins | sample MGYA00509978_ERZ860388 | MGnify/ENA primary metagenome ERZ860388 (study PRJEB30046, sample SAMN00715225) | human gut metagenome | study: EMG produced TPA metagenomics assembly of the A metagenome-wide association study of gut microbiota in type 2...
TCCCCTGCAGCTTTATTAAAATTTTCATCTTCTATTATAAAATTATAAATAGACTTCTGAAGGTTATCATATACCTGTGTATTTTCTTTTACATTTTTACACAATGATGGTGTCACCCACACACAGACTATAAATGTAACTACCATTGCCGCAAGAGATACGGCTGTTCTTATTATTCCTTTTCTCCATCCTGATACACCAAACAAAATAAGTATGGCAAATACAGCTATTGTTACCCAGCTCATAATTTTCTCCTGTTTTTTATTTTAATCTTATATTCTGGACATATTTAGAATTGACGCAAATATAATTCCCACGGTGTCCAAGCACTATCACATTCTGTATTGGAAGTGTCATTGTTATATCAGCAAGCTTTTTGCCTTTTAAATTTATCAGTGAAATAACTGATGAGTTGCTCATAACAACACTATTTCCATCAAAAGACATTTTGTCATACTGTGTACTGAATGGATATTCACACACTCTATTCAAATCGCTATTGTATACACAAAGCTTATAAATATCGCCCGACTCAGAATTTTTTAAAACAAGACCTATATATTTATCACCAAATAAAACTCTGTCAATTTCATTATCTATATTGATTTCTTTTACAAGCTTCGGATATTCTTTTATTGAATATATGCTGACTACGTCTTCTCCTACTGCAGCAACTGTATTTTCATCAATAAAATTAACATCTGCAACTATTGTACTGTCATAATGATTAAATCCACCAACCACACGCTCTGTCTCATTTTGTCCAACTTCTGAAAAATTATAAAATACAACATTGGTTTTCATCGTTTCTCCGCTCACATAAAGATACGATGCGACAAGTTTTGCAGCATCAGGCGAAATGCTTATATCAAGAGGATATCCATCTCCTGCCAGGGATGTTTTTACTGTATAGATTTTTGTGCCGTCAGTTTTATAGAGATTGATATAATTTGCATCATTATCCTCAAGAACAGCTGCAACCACGCCCTGTTTTGCCACCTCTATCTGCGATATTGCTAGTGATGTATCTACAATTCCGATATTCCCATTCTTATCAAATATGTAAATTTTACTTCCATTAATATCGCCAACTGCAATTATGCTGCCACATATCTTCACCTGAGGTTTCTGCATTGTATATGTCTGATTCCATATTGCTGTACCTTTTTTGTTATAATATGCAATACCATCATTACTATATCTTACATATCCATCTGCATATCCCATATACATTGTTGTATCTGTATCATCCCTGTTTACGGACTTCATAACTGAATAATCTTTATATGTAATTCCATCGATAAATGCACTTATCGCAAAAACGGCCGCAATTATGGCTGCAACAATGATTACCGATATAATAATTATACGTTTTCTGCGGTTTATAACTTTGTGTTTTATTTCATTCTCATCCAGATTTTCTTCCTTCTTTTGTTCTTCCGGAACAAGATGAATCACTTTTTTATTTTTTGAATTATTTCCATCTCCAAATCTGGAATTACCTGATATGATATCAGCCATTCGTTTTACCTCTTTTATAATTTTTAAACGTACTGACATCATTATACATTATCCCTCAAAATATTCAAGGCAGTTTTATTTCCTGGCCTATATAGAGCTTGTCTGCATCTTCTATATTATTAACCGCAATTATTTCATTTAATTTTTCAGTGTTTCCATAATATTTTTTGCATATGCTCATTATTGTATCGCCCTTTTTTACTATATAAGTTGTCTGTGCAGCATCTGCTTCTTTAACCATCTCGGCTGATTCCGCCTGCTTTTCTGTCTGTGACTGTGTTGTCCGGCTTTCAGTGCTTTCTGTCTCCGCCTCTGTCGGATATACGTCTCCCGAAATTTTATTTACCGAAACCGAATTATCAGATGTCTGAATACTTTTTTCTTTTTCACTTATATTTGATATTTCGAGTGCTATATTACTAAGCGATGTGTCAAATTTTTTCATTTTTTCATAACTGTTTAAAAGATTTATTCCAATCACAAGAACGACCACTGCCATAAAACTGCTTATTCCATACAGAAAAACTGAATTTTTTCTACGTTGTCTCATTTCTTCTTTTTCCTGTATTATACTTCTTATTGATTTCATCACCTTATCTTTTTCAGGACTCTCAATCGGCTTTCGTTCCCTTTTTTCAAGCATGTACTCCTGCATTTCATAATTTCTTTCATAAAAGCAGACATATCCTTTTTGTTTTTTTAATTCTCCATTTTCATACAAATAAAAATTTTCTTCTTTATCACATGTGTTTACAAGATACATTGTTTTCATGCCACCGGAAAAATTATCCATGTGCAGCTTTTTCAAATAAAGAAAACGCTCCTGCGTAATGCCGGGCATTGCGGCAAACCAGCCAACCACCTCAAGATTCGGGAAGAACTTTTCTATCTCTGCATATATTTTTTCCCATATCTTTTCATTAAATACGATTCCCTGTTTTGTTTCGTTTTCCGGAGTCTTTGCTCTTATAACGCCCTTGATAAACAGACATTTTTCTTCATCCGACTTCTGTACCTCACCCAGCAGCACTCCTGCCTGCTCGTCCTCCGGTGTCTGATATGCAACAGAATTAATATATGTAAAAGCGTAATCTTCTATATATATTTTTCTGTTTGAACTAACATCGCCTATCTGTTTGATATTCTTTGGTCTTCTTATATCCGCATTTCCTCTCATGTTCCCCTTATTGCTGTCATCTTCGCCGTTACAAATAATTTCTATCATGGCTATCCCTCTTTTCACAACAAATAATTGCAATATTTTATTCCATTTTCTTATGGAATTTCTGTTTTTATCAGCTTAGCACTTTTTAAATAAAAAACTTATCACATTTTGTCAGATAAATAAAAAAGTTACTCTTTTATTTTATTATGTTAATTCTTCTAAAATACCTCTCATATTTTACAGATTTCTGCATAAAATATTATAGTGCCATTTTATATGCGGGGAGGGATTTTCATGGTTTATTATTTTAGTTCAGAAAAACATGATGCTCACATAGATTTCAGCAAAAAACTTTCTTCTTTTCTCAATTCAGCAGATGCATTTTCACATCCAATCGCTGTTATGTGTATTGGCAGTGACCGCTCAACAGGTGATAGTCTTGGACCACTAATTGGTTATAAACTTTCAAAATTTGCTTTTAATAACGTATTTATCTATGGTTCTTTAAATAATCCAATAAATGCTGTTAATCTTGAGTTTGCTATTGCGTTCATCAAAAATTTTCACAGCAATCCATATATTATTGCCATCGATGCATCTCTTGGACGCAATGACCATGTTGGATGTATCACGCTTGCTGAAGGTCCGCTGCGTCCCGGTCTTGGTGTAAAAAAAGAGCTGCCCAAAGTAGGAAGTCTCCATATCACCGGCATTGTAAATGCTGCCGGTTCAAAAGAGAATCTTCTTCTTCAGACAACTCGTCTTTCAACTGTTATGACACTGGCGGATGTTATAACCGCCGGATTTGTTGAAACCTTCCGTGACAATAAACTTAACGTTTATCCTTACTCACAGCCATCGCACGCCCAATTGTATCAGCAGCTTGCGACTTCATAATAGCTCTGAGTTCTTCAAGTTTTTCTGTGTTCATAAATTCTTTGCCAAGATAAGTTTCGTAGTTAGATGAAATATAAATCCTCTGCTCTTTGACAAGTGCTTCAAGTTTACTGCATTCGTCCTGTTTTGTAAGCAATTCCGCTTTCATCTCATCTATATGGCCTTTGCTTCTGCTTTCAATTTCAGCAATTATGTCCGGCTTTGCAGTGTTTTCAAACTCCTGCAAAGCACAGGCTTTCTCACCTTCAATCTTTTCCATGCTATCATGTATTTCATTGATCTTAAAATCATAATCCTCAAGACCATACATTTCTTCATTCTTGTCAGAATGTATTCTTTTTTCAATTTTCTTAATCTTTTTTCTGTTTGCAATAATTTTGTCTTTTGTTTCGCGTGCCGCATTAATAGTAGCTCCGTGCCTACCTACAGTCTTATCTGTCACAATTTTCGTTGTTAAAATAATTATCATTGAAACTGCAAAGTAATAAACTATAAGCATCCACATCTGAATACTAGGTACAAAACTTATTAATGCCGGAATCCCAAGAAATAATACCAGCAAAATCAATGTGTAAACTGCACTGTCAGCAAATCCTCTTGTCTGAATCATTATTCTGTAAAACCGTCTGCTGCAATACATTGGAACTTTTTCCATCTTAAAAGCATCTTTTATCTGCTTCTCGAATTCTTCATTCTGATTTCTAAGTTCCTTTGTTTCGTTGGCTATTCTCTCTTTTACTCCAGCCATCTTTGCTTTATCACGCTGAGACTGGATATCTTTCAGTTTAGACTTTTCGCTGTCAATAGCTTTATCATATCCCTCACATATGGATGCGGTGCTTTCTTTGATTCTTCCATCAATTTCTTCTTTTAGCTCCCGCTCATCATTTTCTATATTTTTAGTGAGGTCTTTGGCTATTTCATTCAATTTTTCCAGCTGTTCTTTATTTTTTCTGTGTTCTTTCAAATCGCCTATAATCTGATCAAGCACAGCAAGGTCGCCGGTTAATATATTCTGTTCTGCCATATCAAGCCTCCCTCACAGCATATTATCTGCTGTTTCTGTAGAAATTAATAAGACATCCGTCAAGAATAATCTGTCTTTCGTCATCTGTAAGTTCATCCATTTTAAGTTCAAATGGTTTCATATCTTTATTTACAACAAATGCCTGAATTGTTGAAGCTTTTTCTTTTACAGCCTTTGTAATTTCAGGAATAAATATGTAATCACCATTGGCAAATGGAAGTTCTCCCTTATCTACTATAAATGGAAGCATGCCCCAGTTGATAAGGTTTGAACGATATCTCTTTGTAGCATATTCATTGGCAATATTAGCCCATCCACCGAGAACTTTCTGACATGATGCAGCCTGTTCACGAGCTGAACCATCACCCGGCTTAACTGCAAATATTGTACTTCCGACACCTACATTTTCCTTATGCACATCATAAGTTTCTTTAATCTTATGCATAATATCCCTGAGTTCCGGAAGTGCTTCTCCCATGCACTGACCAGCTTCTCTTGCTTTCTCCGCTTTCTGTACTTCTTTAGCTCTTCCAACATATGCAGGATCTTTTCTTGAAAGTGCAAATTCTGCAAGTCCAAGAGGATTTGATCTGAATGATGATGTTTCACCTGAAGGAATAAGTTCATCAGTTGTTGTTACAGGATCATGTATCTCTGATACAACCTTAATAATAAGATTTTCTGGAAGGGCCACCATCTCCGGCCAGTCCTTAATATTAGGGCCAAACTGGATTTCCTGATCAGGATCTGCTACACCCTTGCTGTCAAATACTCTGTTTGCATAAATATTCTGGTCAAAATGATATGTAGGACCTGTAAATTCAACATCAACATCTGTAGCCGCTGTAAGATAGCCTTTATTTGCCGCTGTTGCTGCAATAGAACGAGCATCCATAAGTGCAACAGATGCAATCTGACCTTTCTGAAGCTTTGAACCTTCTCTGTTAGGGAAGTTTCTTGTTGAATGTCTGATTGAAAATGCATTATTAGCAGGTGTATCTCCGGCACCAAAACAAGGACCACAGAATGCAGTCTTAACTATAGCACCTGTCTCCATAAGATCAGCAAGTCTTCCATTTCTTGCAAGTTCCATATAAATTGGCGTACTTGCAGGATATACACTTAATGTAAACTCGTCTGCACCTATTGAATGACCTTTTAAAATATCTGCTGCCGCACAAATATTTTCAAATCCGCCGCCTGCACATCCGGCAATAATTCCCTGATCAACATAAAGCTTGCCATTCTTAATCTTATTTGTAAGCTTGAAATCAACCTGTCCGTCAAGGCTGACAAGTGCTTTCTTCTCACAATCGTGAAGGATGTCTTCAAGATTTGCATTAAGTTCTTCAATTGTATATGTATTACTTGGGTGGAACGGCATTGCTATCATTGGCTTGATTGTACTAAGGTCAACATATACAACACCATCATAATATGCAACTTTGCCAGGTTTAAGTTCTTTATAGCTTTCGCTTCTGCCATGAATATCATAAAACTCTTTAACTTTCTCATCTGTCTGCCAGATTGAGGAAAGACATGTAGTCTCTGTTGTCATAACATCAACACCAATTCTGAAATCAGCACTGAGATTCTTTACGCCAGGTCCTACAAACTCCATGACTTTGTTCTTTACATATCCGTTACCAAATACTTCTCCAATAATTGCAAGTGCCACATCCTGAGGTCCTACGCCCTTTGCCGGCTCACCTGTCATGTATACGGCAACCACGCCCGGCATATTTATATCATATGTCTTTCCAAGAAGCTGCTTAACAAGCTCCGGTCCACCTTCACCAACTGCCATTGTACCAAGTGCACCATATCTTGTATGACTGTCTGAACCAAGAATCATCTTACCACTCTCAGCCAGCATTTCTCTTGCAAACTGATGGATTACAGCCTGATGAGGTGGTACATATATTCCACCATATTTCTTGGCACATGTAAGACCAAACATATGATCATCTTCATTAATTGTTCCGCCAACCGCACACAAACTGTTATGACAATTTGTAAGTACATAAGGAATTGGAAACTTCTCAAGTCCTGAAGCTCTTGCAGTCTGTATGATTCCTACAAAAGTAATATCATGTGATGTCATCTTATCAAACTTGACTTTTAACTTGTCCATATTGCCCGAGGTATTATGACTTTCAAGAATACTATAAGCAATAGTGTTTTTTGCTGCTTCTTCCTTAGAAGGAGCATCTGTGCCTAATCTTGCTGCCAAAGCTCCCTGTTGTGCTGCAGACTCTTCTATGACATCAACGCCATCTACAAGATATGCTCCGCCTTTACTTAATTCAATCATTACATGCCTCCATTAATTTTATTTTTTATTTCTTTTATTCTCTCATCCGTTATACTGCCCGGCTTCCAGCCAATATTGACCGTATCATTTTCATATCTTGGAATAATATGCATATGAAAATGGAATACTGTCTGGCCAGCTGCCTCACCGTTGTTCTGCACAACATTCAGTCCAACAGGATGTAATGAATCATTAATAGCATTGGCCACCTTAACAGCAACCTGAAATACATGTGCCGCTGTCTTATCATCCAAAGAATAAATATTATCAAAATGTTCTTTTGGCAATATAAGAACATGCCCTTCCGATGCCGGATTTGCATCGAAAATAACATTGACAATATCATCTTCATAAAGCGAATTAGTTGGAATTATACCATTCGCAAGCTTACAAAAAATACAATCGTCTTTTTTCATAATAAGCACCACCCTACTAACATTTTTGTAATATTTTGTCGAAATTCTTTTATTTACACAGAAAACCAACAAGTATATACTTTCAATATAATAACTTAAAAATGCTTTTATATCAATAAATTTTCATAACTTTATACATTTTAAAAGCATAAATTTTCACAAGTACTATCATATTTATTAAAGGACACAACTATGGATAAAAAAGATTATACAATAATAAATAATGCTAAAAATACTATACCTGAATTCGGGGATACTTTTGAGAAATGCAAAAAAGAACACTATAAAACATTAAGCATTGCCAGCCACGAATTATTAAACCATATTTCATTCCTCAATTCATCTTATGATTTAATTTCCAAAACATATCCTGAAACAAAAAATATGCGTTTCTGGAATAGTATGGGTACATCAATATATGAAATCACAAACATGATGAAACGCTTAAATCTCTGCCGGTATTGCACTTTTCCCAACAAAGAAAATGTAACGCTTAACGATTTAATCTATCAGCTTCCTGACGAAGCAGATAATGCATATCCAGACTCTGAACGCAGATTCAGATTTGATATACCCACTGAAAAAATTAATATTAATGCAGATAAAGAACAATTACTAATTGCATTTAATGAAATTGTCTCAAATTGTTATGAGGCAGGCAATGATAATGATATCATTGACATATGTGCCTCTTTATCCGATGATAAAACACACTGTACCATTACATTTACAAACAAAGGCACTCTGCCTGATATAAAAATCCCAAAAGAATTCCGGCAGATATGTACTAAAGATTTCTATTACCCGGATGATATAAATATCCTGTCAATGGCATTCTATACAACAAAACCCGGCCACTTTGGCTTAGGTCTTTTTATTGCCAATACAGTCTGCTTAAATCACGGTGGCTGTCTGGATGTAACGCATGATGACACACATACAAGTTTCCACCTGTCATTTGCAATCTGAATATAAATAATACAGTTGTCATCCTCAAATTAATATAGCAGCTAATATAAATTATATTTTATATTTATTCAGCGAATTCAAATAATGAATCTAACATTCTAAGGCTTCTGAAATTACCTTTTGCAGTCATATCACCTGTCATAAATGCTCTGTGGAAGGTAATTTTACCAGCAACTATATCATCAAACACTGCCTTATTAAGTTTCGCAATAACATCCGCATTATTATTTTCGCCAAACTCAACATCAAGAATATCATTATTTACATTGATAAGTATTGTTTTATTCTTGTCACTGACGATAATCATATAAGTGCATGAAAATGCTGTTCCCGGTCTGAAACTATTCTTAAAAACATTAATATAATAATCATCGCCGCCGTGTTCTTCATCACTAAGAAGTTCTTTATATATAGAGGCAAGTGATTCAATATCTTTTTTCTGTGTTTTTACAAATGTATCATCTGAAACATATTTTGAAAGCTGTTCGCTCTCCTGCGGTGTGAATCTTACAACATCTTTCATAACATTGTTTTTTATTGTCTGACTGCTTGATGGCAGTGAAATTCTTTTCTGTGAAATAGTACGATATATATTCTCAGTCTGTTTCTCTATATACTCCACGCACTTACTGTTAAACTCAAACTCAGTTGTATCATCAACATAGCCTGTAATACCATTTCCTGTACGTCCACCAATCATCTCCCACGAATTGACCAGTGAAAGACATACCTCTCTTTCTCCATATGTCTTAGACATTACAACAGGGAACATATATACGTCTCCGATTCTTCCTTTATCTGCATAAAGCCAGCAGGCATCAAGAAGAGTCTGCATATATCCACCCATTCCAATCCATTCAACAGTAGTTGCTAACACAACTGCATCTGCTTCTGTTACTGTCTGAGATAAAGTTGTAATCTGGTTCTTCATCTCATAGAGATTATATCTTTCCACATTAACATTAAGTTCATCTAAAACTTCCTGTATCTTATTAACCACAAATATTGTAGGGTCGTCAACAACCCCTCTTCCGCCATAGTATATATTAACCTTCATATACAATATTCCTTTCACTTTTACGATAGTGTGAATATAGCACAAAACCTATGTTATTTCAACCTTATATGGCAATGCGGCAATATAAATATCATCTCCGTTCTTTATAACACACCGCTGATTAGTTGCGATTCTTCTACCATTTACACTCGTACCATTAGTAGAATTCATATCCTCTATATAAAAATCGTCATTTATTTTTACAATACACATATGTATATGGCTCACAAGCCTGTTATGTATTACTTTATTACACCTGCCCTCCATACTTCCAACCACACACGGCAGCTTTTCAACCGATATATTTTCCATATCCTCATCACCTGTATAAATAAGATTTATCTCCGGTTCTTTTTTCTTTATACTTTCCATATAATCCGATAACAGCATTGTATGCTCATATTCCTGTGTATGACTGTTTTCTTTTTCGATAACGTCATTATTAATATTACTATCATTTTCCGGCTGATAATTTATTTGTGTCTCATATTTTTGTATATATTCTTTTTTTACAAAATGCGTCAATAACTTATCCGGAACTTTATCAGAGAATATATACACAACGATTCCGGCAACTGCTGCCACAAATGCAATATTAGTATTTATTTTTAACGGCATAAGTGACGGAAACATAACCCTTACTATAAAATACCCAACAAGAACTACACATATCAGCTTTATTACTTTAATCATTTTTATGATATTGGTATTTTTTACCTCTTCCTCTTCCTCAATAACCTCAGGAACCACGTCATCAATAACTACTCTTTGGGGTTCACTACCACTGACATCTGTGTCTCCGTATTCTTCAAAATCCATAATTGTCCCAGTATTTTTAAAATTTTCTGATGCGGATAAAGAATCTATAAGTGCTGTCATTTCACATATTTTGTAATTATTCTGCACAATCTTCTGATAAATCTCGTAGACATCCATCAAATGGTCTTTATCATTATGGTCGAACTTTTCAAGCATATAATCAAAAAGATTCTTAATCTGTTTTTCTGCCTTTCCGCCAATAAACTCTTTATTTGTTCCCGGAAAATATATAAATTCAATATTTGTTCCGGCCGCATCATAAAAAATAGTTTCCGGACTTATAATAACAGAATCTATACCAAGCATATAATCGTCTACCGACCTTGCCATATTTTCTATTCCATTAATCACATTCACAAAATCCTGCCATCCCAGATTTTTATATGAAAATATTTTATCAAGTGTCTGTCTTGAAGTAACATCATAGAAAAACATAATTTTATTATTAATTCTTCTTGTCTGCATTTTAAGCAATCCTGCTATTGTATTTTTTTGCAGCATTTTTTGCTCATATTCACAGTCCTGTGTTTCATATTC
>ERZ860388.2236-NODE-2236-length-10715-cov-2.994278_pt1 | contig 10715 bp, 9 predicted proteins | sample MGYA00509978_ERZ860388 | MGnify/ENA primary metagenome ERZ860388 (study PRJEB30046, sample SAMN00715225) | human gut metagenome | study: EMG produced TPA metagenomics assembly of the A metagenome-wide association study of gut microbiota in type 2...
TAAGAAGACTTCCGTCATGACGCGGAAGAATTGTATAAATATTATCGGAGATTAACGCGCAGTTGTCACTTCGGTACTGATGAATAAATTTCTTTTTATTAGTGTCATAAACAAGAAGTCCGGCTCCACGGGTACCAATATACAGAATACCGTCTTCTCTTTGGTATAATGCACATATATAAGGAGATTCAATGGGCAAGTCAATATATCGATAAGCTCCGGATTGCCTGTCAAGCTGATAGAGTCCCATTCTTGTTCCAATCCACATATGCCGAGCGTCTTTCTCTTGAATAGTGGTAATAGAGCTTACTCCCGGATACAAACGTACGCTTTTAGCTTCAAGATTGATACGTTTCAAGTGATGATATCCACCAGACCAGATATCGCCACTTGAGTCTTTTTTTATGTCAAAAATATATTGATCGGGCCGCGCTCCTGCAATAACGGCAGGAGAAAGGTAACTTATTTGAAACCCTTGCTTTTTTATCTTACAAATTCCAGACATGAAACCACCAGCCCATATTATACCGGGAGAAACTTCGCACAACGCTAAAAAAATATGATTTTCATCATCTGGTACCGAATCAAAAGAACTGAAGAAAGAACGCCATTCTTTGGTTTTAGTCTGATAAAGACTGATACCATTACTGGTGGCGAACCAAAGGTCGCCATCACTGTCCTCCATCACATCATGAACTTGGTCGTTCACTAATGAGCGGTTATTACCAAGAGAATGCTTTATCAAATCATAACTTCCATAGCGATTGTTACGGATGGTAATTCCGGTAGGATAATTGGCAAGCCAGATACGCTCCTCTTCATCCACATAGACATCATTGATGTTGTTTCCATTCATTCCATTATAGCTACTATAATCGGCTGTTATATAGGGTTCGCTCATGCCTGTATTCACATCCAGTTTATATACACCTTTTCCGCCTGTGGCTACCAGAAGCTCATGAGTGCTCAAAGCTACAATCTGGTTAACCTCTACATTATTGGGGGATTGACAAGGGATGATTTTTCCTGTTTTACTTATGTCGTATATAAGTATTCCATCTTTGTAAGTTCCTACAAACAGCTGTTGCGAAACGGCATGATAATAAAGTTCGTGTACGGGTGCAGTGATACTTTCCGCTACTTCGTCAGGAACCATCTTTAACTTCCTTTCCTCTATTCCGGCACGAAATAGACCGTTTCCCGTACCGATAAAGAAATGATTACCATCCACCTGTTCGATGGCGGTTATTTCACCGCTGACAGGTATTGGCATATGTGATGCCGTTCCGGTATGGGTATTATACCAGGTAATACTGTCTTTATAACATAGCCAGACACGGTCATCCTTGTCTAAATAACCGTAATTCAGAAATGCTTGTGACTTATTCCTAATCAGTTTCGGATGTACATAAACCAGTTGAAAATTATCGTGCTGCGAATCATACCTGAAAATACGACCTTTCTGGCCGATTACCCATAATACATTCTCGCTGTCCATATATAGCCAGTTCAAAGCAATTCGTGAATCCAGTGTCATGTTTTCATCTGAAAAGATGTAATGTTTGATTTGTTTGCCGTCATAACGGTCTACCCCTTCTTGGGTTAAAAACCACATATATCCCCGTCGGTCTTTCTGGATATAGTATATTTTCTGGTTGTTCAGACCGTCTTCCAATCCTATGTACTTATAAATCTGTCCTTTGCTTACAGTTTCACTCATTAGAAAGATAGCAAAAAGAAAAAATCGTCTGATATTCAAAGATATTTTCATGTTTGTCGAAAAATATTCAAAAAATACGTTTGCAAAATTATAAAATATTGGTTAAATTACCATTCGGCAAAAGAATTTTGTTTTATTTGCAGATTAATTTTATTATGCTCCGATAGAATTATACAATAAAGGGATGAAGAAATGTTTTAAAAGTTACTGAAAAAAACACTGAAAGAAAATAATCTATAATGCTTTCATCAGAAGAACTCTTGAAGAAAACAAATAGGATTTTAAGTATGCAGGTTGTTACTTTTCATTTGTTAATAAATCTATTCTGTGATGAATGAATACTGAAAGATAGTGAGTTGCGGCTATATTGATATCGGTTATTCTGCTGCTTATGCCATTAAAATCTGTTCCATCGCCATAAACTTCCAGGTATTCGTTGAATGGCGAAATTTTCTCTCAACCAATAATTCCCAATTTGTTTGCATAATCATCAAAATTATATTGGAAAGGTAAATGGTATAATTAAGGTAGTGTCGGAAACGTGTACTGGAATTGTATCTGTCATCATCCGAAAGATAGCGGTGTGAGTGTTAACTGAATGAAAATCAGTATGGTTATAACTGATTAACTTGTTTGTAGAGAGTGACTTGATAAAAGAAGTGAATTGTTGTAAACTATTCTCGAATTTGTAGTAGCTTAGATTACCGCCAAAGTGGGCATTTTCAGTTGTAAATATAGCTTCTTTCAAATTCAACTCTTTTTTGCCTGTTAACATTGAGTCTATCTTATTATAGCTGGTATAAATAGAAATTGTCAGCTTGTGCGAATGCTTTATTAACAATAAATAAAAAGCATATTAAAAATCCTGTTTTTGTCATTAAAGTTTGTTTTTAGCAATTTTGTATTCCTTGAGTAAATGTAAAAAGTAATATGATATTTTTTATAAATTCATCTTGGTTTACTTGTTTTAAGCGTATATTCAAATTGAATTTTTTTTCTAATGGTAGCATTACTTAGTGGGTAAAATATTTTTCTGTTTTGACCTGCTGCTACAAGATATGAATTATCACAACTATTATGTGATATGGTTAATGCTAATAATAGATGATCGTAACTGTACAATGTTATGTGCTTTGGTTATAACTTGGAAACCATGTTTTTGTAGTATCGATAAAATATATTTCAATGTTGAGGCAGTAAAATCTATGATTTAAATGCGCAATTAATAATTTATTTAAAAAGTATATCATAAGTAATATGATTTTTTACTTTTTATAATTTTGATAGATGTCAATTAAACTGTCACAAACTTTTTGTAAATCGTTAAAGTGCTTTTTATTTTTAGAATTATAATCAAGCCCCATCTCATTTATGAGAATATTTTCTAAATATTCCATTAATTCTTGTCGATTCGGGAGTAAATGGATAATCGTGGGGATATATCCTTGGTATTCATCTGTTGCCATATTGTCACCGACTCCAATTGGGTCCCATTTTGTTAGAATTCTATTTATATCTTCCGAAATTTTATTCATAAAATATTATGGTGTTAATCGAATGGTATCAAATTTTCTTTGCCTAATCCTCGTGAAGTTCCGGAAATATTGCTAAAAACAGAAACCACTTTTCCTTTTGCATTTAATACTATGGTATTTCCGTTCAATGTGTATCGGGTTTGCAGTCCATAGCGTCCTGTTGCTTGCACCACTTTCTCCTCTCTTACTATCATCTTTAGGATATCAGCGACTTTAAATCCTCTCGCTATAACCTGGTTTACGCCATGTTTTTTCAAAGGTAACTTTATTTACTTAAACTCCTGATGGCCGTTAACTTTTTTTGTATTTTAAATAAAGTCTATCGGTGGATTTATAGAAAAATGAATATGCTCTATGTAGTAGAGCATTCTACGGGTAATTGTTTTTTTGATATGAAACGACAAAAAGAATAAGATTACAATCAAAAAACAAACCGATACTTCGGTCGATTCTGCCTATTTTTGCGTCATCAATAATTCCATTAATCTTTTAAACTATCAAAAACACATGAAAAAGCAGTTTTGGTATTTTATATTTTTACTTTTCTATATCGGTACATTGCCTGTACAAGGCAAGATTACACTTCCCGCTATCTTATCGGACAATATGGTATTGCAACAAAAGTCTCAGGTTCGTTTCTGGGGAAAAGCGCGTCCGGGTGAGAAAGTTACGGTTTCTACCTCTTGGGATAAAAACATTTATACGGTGCAGACACCCACTGACGGACATTGGGAGGTGAAAATCAAGACTCCCGGTGTGATGGATAATCAGACGCTGACCGTAAAGGGAGAGAACACAATCACAATACATAATATATTAATAGGTGAAGTATGGCTTTGCACCGGACAGTCGAATATGGAATTTCCGGTAGCTCGTGATCCGAATGTAAAATGGAAAACAGGTATACTGAATGAAACGGAGGAGATGAAGGATGCTGATTATCCTTCCATCCGGCTTTTCCATGTGGAGCATCAACTGGCTCCTGAGGGAGAGAAAGAGGATTGCATCGGCCGATGGCTGGTTTGTACTCCGGAAAATGTGAAAGAGTTTTCGGCTGTCGGCTTTATATTCGGTCGTAAACTTTATAAAGAATTGCAGATGCCGGTCGGACTGATTCAGTCCACTTGGGGAGGTACCCATGCCGAATCGTGGACTGAGAGGAGGGTGATGAAAGACAATCCTTTGTATGCCGATGTCATGGAAGAGTTTGCCCCGCAGAACGTGAAGCGTGAGAAAGACAAATGCAAAGTACCGGCCACGTTGTGGAACGGTATGATTGCCCCGATCAAAGGATATACCATTAAGGGAAATATCTGGTATCAGGGAGAGTCCAATTCAATCCGTCATGAAAAATATCAGAAAGTGTTCACTAATCTGATAAACAGTTGGCGGCAGGAATGGGAGCAGGCCGATATGCCCTTTTATTTCGTACAGATTGCACCGCATTACAAACAACCGGCAGGTATTCGTGAAGCACAATTGAAAACCTGGCAAAGTGGTTTGAAGAATATAGGTATGGTAGTAATAACAGATGCCGGTGATTCTACGGATATTCATCCGCGCAACAAGCGGGTGACAGGTGAACGCTTGGCTGCCTGGGCTTTGGCGAAACAATATGGTAAAAAAACAGCTTATTCGGGACCACTTTATAAGAGCATGAAAGTGAAGGACGGAAAAGTAACGTTGACTTTTGATTATGCGGAAGGCGGATTGCAAACTCCGGAAAATGCTCCGGTAAAAGGATTCTTTATCTCCGGAGCCGATGCCCGCTTTTATCCTGCTACGGCTGCCATTCAAGGCAGTAAACTGGAATTGTCAGGAGGTTCCCCAGCCGGTAGCAGTACGTTATGGCTATGGAAATTTCTTCCGGGTGAATCTTTATAATAAGGCGGGACTTCCGGCAGTCCCTTTCCGTACCGATCATTTTGCTCCCGATACTTATGCACGCTGGTTTGCCGATTCGGAGATGCGTCGTTTTCCGAAGGCGTATCAACTGGATCATGGGAGACGTCTGTTTTTCGGATATGCACAGGGAGTGGGCTGTTGTGCCATGCTCCGGATGTGGAGACAAACGGGTGAACGGCATTATTTTGATTATGTGGAAGCTTGGGCCGATTCATTGATCAATGAAAAAGGAGAAATCCATTTATATGATATGTCTACTTATAATCTGGATTTCATCAATTCGGGAAAAGTGCTTTTCGATGTTTACCGTGAAACGGGAAACGATAAATATAAAAAGGCAATGGACGAGCTGATAAAACAATTGAAAAGACATCCGCGCACGCTGGAGGGAGGATATTGGCACAAATTGGTTTACCAGCACCAGATGTGGCTGGATGGCTTGTATATGGCTTCTCCTTTCATGGCACAGTATGGTGCGGAGTTCAATCGTCCGGAGTGGATCGATGAGGCGGTGAAACAGTTCGCGCTTTGCCATAAACATACTTATGATGCCGGAACCGGCTTGTATCACCATGCTTGGGACGAGAGCAAAAGCCAGCGTTGGGCCAATCCGGAAACCGGACATTCTCCTAATTTCTGGGGGCGTAGTATCGGTTGGTGGTTTATGGCATTGGTCGATGCGTTGGATTATATTCCGGAAGAACATCCCGGACGTTCCGATATGATAAGCTGGATACAAGGCTTGGCGGATACTCTCCCTAAATATCAGGATAAGGCCGGCTTGTGGTATCAGGTGATTGACCAGCCTAAGCGTGAAGGGAACTTTCCGGAAGCATCCGTTACTTCACAATGCATGTATGCCTATGCAAAAGCTGTGAATAAAGGATATATCGATGCAAAATACAAAGCAGTTGCAGAGAAGGCCTTTAAAGGATTGAAAGATAAACTGCTGGTAGAAAATGCGGATGGTACACTGACGTTGACCCGTTGTTGTCAGGTAGGCGGCTTGGGCGGACATCCGTATCGTGACGGTAGTTTCGAATATTATATCGGAGAGAAAATGCGTGATAATGATGCAAAGGCTACCGGCCCTTTCATCATGGGATGCATTGAATTGAATAAATAGTACCGCACTTGGATGACGGATAAAAATAAAATAATGAACAGAAAGATAACGATCTTATTGGGAGGGTTACTGATGTGCGCTTCGATGGGGGCACAACAGGCGGACTGGCCGGAAATACAGACCGAAGCGAAACCTGCCGCACGCTGGTGGTGGATGGGAAGCGCCGTAGATAAAGAAAACTTAACCCGTAATCTGGATGCCTATGTGAAAGCAGGGATGGGAACGATGGAGATCACCCCTATTTATGGGGTCAAGGGGAATGAGGCAAATGAGATTCCATTTCTTTCGCCCCCTTGGATGGAGATGTTGCAATATACGGAGAGTGAAGCTGCCCGCCTGGGGATGCAGATTGATATGAACACTGGGACCGGATGGCCTTTTGGAGGCCCGGAAGTCGGGATAGAAGATGCTGCCGGTAAACTTTTCATCACTGAATATGAATGGAAGGGCGGGGAGCCGTTTAAGGAAAAAATAGTGGTTGCCGATTCCAAACAACTGCCTTATGCAAAGTTGAGCCGGCTTATGGCTTATTCTGATAAAGGCCGGTGTATTGATGTGACGGATAAGGTGACAAAAGACGGCAGACTGCAATGGAAAGCACCGAAGGGTAATTGGAAACTGATTGCTGCTTTTTGTGGGAAAACTTTCCAGAAAGTGAAACGGGCGGCCCCCGGCGGTGAGGGATACGTGATGGATCATTTGTCCGCCCGTGCCGTGAAGAATTATCTGGAGCGTTTCGAGCGTGCTTTCGAGTCGTCGAAAACGCCCTATCCGCATAATTTCTTCAATGATTCTTACGAGGTATATAAGGCGGACTGGACGGAGAACCTTTTTGATGAGTTTGCCATTCGTCGCGGCTATAAATTGGAAGAACATCTTCCGGAATTCCTGTCAGAGAAACGGACGGATACGGTTGCCCGTATCATCTCTGATTACCGGGAAACGATGGCGGAATTGTTATTGGAGAATTTTACCCGGCAATGGACGGAGTGGGCGCATTCACATGGCTCTAAAACCCGTAATCAGGCACATGGATCGCCCGGTAATCTGATTGATCTATATGCCACGGTGGATGTTCCCGAATGTGAAGGGTTCGGGCTTTCCGATTTTAATATCCGGGGATTGCGCAAGGATTCGTTGACACGCCCCAACGATTCGGATCTGTCCATGTTGAAATATGCATCTTCGGCTGCTCATATAGCCGGCAAGCCCTATACGACTTCCGAAACCTTTACTTGGCTGACGGAGCATTTCCGGACTTCACTTTCGCAGTGTAAGCCGGATATCGACCTGATGTTTATCTCGGGTGTGAATCATACGTATTTTCATGGCACCACTTATTCGCCTGTTGAGGCTGCATGGCCGGGATGGAAATTCTATGCTGCTGTCGATATGAGCCCTACGAATAGTATTTGGCGTGATGCACCGGCATTTTTTGATTACATAGCCCGTTGCCAGAGCTTTTTGCAGATGGGAAAACCGGATAATGATTTTCTGATCTATCTGCCTGTTTATGATATGTGGCAGGAGCAGGACGGACGTCTGCTGATGTTTGACATTCATAAGATGGCGAAACGTGCTCCCCGTTTTATCGATGCGGTGCATCGGATCAATGATGCGGGATATGATTTGGATTATATTTCCGATAATTTTATACGCAGCCTTACTTGTGTCAATGGAAAGCTGGTCACTTCTGGGGGAACGGCTTATCGCGCGTTGCTTATTCCCGGTGCCCGTTTAATGCCGGACGATGTACTTGCTAAACTATGGAGTCTGGCAGATGAAGGGGCAACGATTGTGTTTTTGGAGCAATTCCCGCAGGATGTGCCCGGATATGCCCGGTTGGAGACACGCCGTGCAGCTTTCCGGAAGTTGATGGGACAAAAAGATAAGGTGCGTAAAGGACGTATTATATTCGGTACGGATTATGAGCGTACATTGGCAGAAACAGGAGTTTTGCCGGAAGCGATGAAAACGGAAAACGGATTAAGCTGTATTCGGCGTGTCAATGAAGAAGGTAATCATTATTTTATTTCTGCATTGAAGGCGGAGGATACGGAAGGATGGATTCCTTTAGGGGTGCAGGCGGAGTCTGCTATGATTTATAATCCGGTGAATGGTGAAAGTGGCAAGGCTGCTGTTCGTCAGGCCGACGGGCGTACGGAGGTGTATTTACAACTGGCTTCGGGAGAGTCTTTGCTTTTGAAGACTTTTGCCGGGAGTGATATACAAGCTTCTGCATGGAATTACTGGCATCCGGCATCCGAAGGAAAAAAAGTACCGGATCGATGGGGATTCCGCTTTGTGGAAAGTACGCCGGTTGTGACCGCTGTTCCCGATTCTGTAGAATTGGATTCGTGGACGGAACTGTCGGCAAATGAAGTGAAAAACACAATGGGAACAGCATGTTATTCCCTTAAATTTCATCTTGACGATTCTGCGATTCCCGAATGGATGCTCGATTTGGGGGATGTGCGTGAAAGTGCCCGTATCCGTGTCAATGGAAAAGAGGCTGCTGTTTTGTGGTCGGTTCCTTATCGTTGTCTGATTGGCAGATATTTGCATCCGGGCGAAAATACATTGGAAGTGGAAGTTACCAATTTACCGGCCAATCGTATTGCCGATATGGATAGGAGGCAGATACCTTGGCGCATTTTTAAGGATGCCAACATAGTCAGTCTTAATTATAAGAAGTCCGGGTATGAGAATTGGCAGCCCGTACCGAGCGGGTTGTTAGGTCCGGTAAAATTGATTCCGATGAAAGAAGTACGTTTTTAATTTTTTATCATGAACAGACGAATTGCTTTTGTACTCTGCATTTCTTTTGCAGTGGCTAATCTTTTTGCGCAAGATCCTCGCGAAAGACAATATATGTACGAGATACTGGATCCCCGGCATGAACCCAAACCATTGGTGGAAGGGTTTGCCACAGAACGGGTTACGGAACGGCTGAACCGTGGTTTGTATGCAGTGCCTTCTCAGGACGGGAAGGGTGTTTATCTGAGCTGGCGGTTGCTGAACACGGATGCGCCTGCCACTGCTTTTCATGTATATCGTGAAGCAAATGGCAAAACTTGCCGTTTGACGAATAAGCCCATACTGCGTACTTGTGATTTTGTAGACAACGCACCTGTGAAGGGAGTAGCTTCCTATTGGGTGGTGCCTGTGTTGAAAGGGCAGAACCCCGTTGCATCCGAAAAAATAGAAGTAGAGGCCGGGAAGAGTAAGAACTATACTTCCATTCGCTTGAAAGATAATGCCAAAGCAGGTAAGATTGCTTTGGCCGACTTGAATGGTGATGGCATTTACGATTATATCATCCGTACTCCCGAAACCAATGTAGATCCGGGCATGCCGGGCGATACTACCGGTAAGACATATAAAATTTCTGCCTATTTGAGCGACGGTACATGGCTTTGGACGCATGATATGGGACCGGGCATCGAGCCGGGTATTTGGTATTCTCCTTTTATCGTTTATGATTTCAATGGGGATGGTAAGGCGGAAGTTGCGGTGAAAACTGCCGGTGATGATTATGTGAAGAATGAAAAAGGCCGCGTTTGTGATGGAAGTGAATACTTGTCCGTATTGGATGGGATGACGGGGAAAGAGATAGACCGGGTGGACTGGCCGGAACGGAATGACCGGTACGGAAATCTTATTCGCCAGAATAGGAATCAGATGGGAATGGCTTATCTGGACGGGAAAACACCTTGTATTCTTGCAGCTCGTGGCACTTATAAACTGATGGTGGTGGATGCCTGGCAGTTGAAAGAGGGGAAGCTACAACGGATGTGGCGTTGGGATGGCGATGAAGAAAATCCCGTAGTACGTAGTATGGGGGCACATAGTATGGTGACCGGAGATGTGGACGGCGATGGTCGGGACGAGATACTGTTGGGGTCTTGTATGCTCGATGATAACGGGACTTTGTTATGGTCGTCCGGGTTGGGACATAGCGATAAGGCTTATCTGTGTAAGCTGCGTCCCGATGAGGAAGACTTACAGGTATTTATGGTGAGCGAGCCCAAGAAAGAAGACGGTCGCGGAGTGTCTGTGGTGAATGCTCGTACCGGGCAGTTGATATGGGGTATCGGACATGCTACCTATCATGTGGGGGATGGTATGGTGGCGGATTTTGATCCGGAACATCCCGGTCTGGAATGTTTTGCCAGTGAAGACCGTAAAGGTGGAAGTACGGATAAATATCTGTTAACTTCGGATGGAAAGAAATTGAATACAACGAATGCGGAAGTGCCGGGATGCCGGAATTGGATTTGGTGGGATGCCGATCTGCTCCGTGAAACATTCCGGGGGGATAATAACCGTTGGGGAGCCGGTTCTTCTTCGAACGGCAGAAAACAAAGCATCTGGAAATGGAAAGGAGAGACGCTGACAGAAGGGATCGAAGGGGATATTTTGATGATAG
>ERZ860388.2252-NODE-2252-length-10660-cov-3.898727_pt1 | contig 10660 bp, 9 predicted proteins | sample MGYA00509978_ERZ860388 | MGnify/ENA primary metagenome ERZ860388 (study PRJEB30046, sample SAMN00715225) | human gut metagenome | study: EMG produced TPA metagenomics assembly of the A metagenome-wide association study of gut microbiota in type 2...
GAACCTGCGGAATATGCACCGTATCTGCGGCGGCGACTTTGCCGGCAAGCTGCGCCTCCTGATGGACTACACAGACCACCCCCGCGATGTTGCCGACCCGTGGTACACCGAAGACTTCGAATCGACTTGGCAGGATGAGCTGGCGGGGTGTCAGGGGTTGCTGCGTGAAATAACCGGCCATCATCATACGAGGGAATGAACACGAAAAAAACAGAAAAGCCATTCGTAACAGTACAGTCGATTTCCTCGTTTTCACTAAGGATGCCGGTGACGACAGTATTGAAGTCCGTGTGCAGGATGGCGAGGTCTGGCTGACTCAGGATGGGGAGCTGGCAGAAAAAGAAACTCGTGCAAAATTTACACAAGTTGCTGACAACGGAAAACCTATCAATATCATTCAGGACAAAAATTATCAGAGTGACTTCGACCGATTGATGGCGGAAACGGCTGAGACAAAATATCCGAATTGAAGCCACTTGCCACGTCGGAGCAAAGTTCGCTTTGCTCCGACGTTCTTTTATTCCCGCGGAACAAAATGCCCACTCCCTTGCTCCTCCTTTCCAAACCCAAACCGCTGCCACTGGGCTTCGGTTTGGGGCCGCTCTGCGGGCGGCTGTTTTTTATTTCTGACAGACAGATCGATTTCGACCGGTCTTTACAAAAAGAAAACCACTCGCCCGGCGAGTGGTTTTCTTTTTGGTATTTCGGCGGCCTCTGGCCACCTCCCATCCTCGGTAGTTCAATGCTTGGGCGAGCTGAATCCTACTGTGCCAAGGTTTTGGATGTGAAATCCAAAATCGTGTCAATGTGCTGACTGACTGCGAAGGATACCCCTGGCAGCCTTTCTCTGCTATTTATTTTATATGGAAAGGCTCCAGAAACTGATCTGCGGTTTCTGGAGCCGTTGCGTTTTGACCGGATGGATCAGCCCCACAGGCCGGACAGCATAGGAATGATCTGCTTCTTCCGGGACATGATCTTGGGCAGGAAGGCGCAGTTCTCCTCCTCGCTGTGAATGTCAAAGGCCTGGCGAATGGTGTTCTCATCCCCCACATAGAGCAGCTGCGTACCATCCAGCAGTACGTCGGTGATCATCAACAGCACTGTGTCCATCTTCTGCTTCTGACGGATGGCCTGCATGGCCTGTAAAAACTCGTCTCTGCGTTTGAGCAGGCGGTCGGAGTCCATGCAGGTGATCTGGCTGACCGCCAGATTGTGCCCCGCGATGTGGAACTCCTTATAATCTGTGTTCAGCATGGCCTCCACCGTCTTGTCATCCCCGCAGCCAGCGGAAAAGATGGCCTTCCCCAGCTCATCCAAAGAGACGTTGGCGATGCGGGCCATACGGTTGGCCAAATCGATGTCCCGCTGGGTACAGGTGGGAGACTTGAACATCACAGTGTCCGATACAATGGCTGCCGCCATCAGCCCCGCCATCTTAGCGGAGGGCATCAGCCCCTTCTCCTGGTACATCCCGGCCACGATGGTTGCAGTGCTGCCCACTGGCTCATTGCGGACATAGATGGGGTTTTTTGTCTCGATGTCAGCCAGGCGGTGGTGGTCCACGATCTCCAGGATCTCCGCCTGCTCCAGCCCCGCCACGGACTGGGCCCGCTCATTGTGGTCCATCAGCACCACCCGCTTGCGCCGGGGCCGCAACAGGTGGAAGCGGGACAGCATCCCCACCACCCGCTCATTCTCATCCAGAATGGGGTAGGCGCGGAAGCGGCTCTCCAGCACCCGGTTCTGCACATCGTCGATATAGTCGTTCAGATGGAAATAGACTAAGTCGTGATTTTTGCAGACGTGGCTGACCGGCATGGCATGACAAATCAGCCGCACTACCTGGTAGGCGTCAAAGGGGGTAGAGATCACACAGGTATCCGTCTTCTGTTCCAGCAGCTCCTGGTCTACCTCAGCCTGACAGACGATGACGCAGCTGACGTTCATCTCGATGGCCCGGCGGACCATGTCCGGCTGCTTGCCGCAGATGACGATGCTGTCCGGCTGTGAAAACATCAGGTTCTCCCGGTCCGTGGGCAGGGCAATGGACACCGCGCCGGAGATGGTGTCCTTGACCTCGCCGCAGCGGTTGAGCACATGGCCCTCCAGCACGGACAGCAGATTGTATACCGGAATATCTTGGATCACAGGATTGCGGACCGAGGCCACATCGTTGTTGGCCACATCGCCCGCAGAGATCATCCCGTACAGCGTCCCGTCCTCATTGGCGATGGGGAGGACAGAAAGCTTGTCCTTCTGCATCATCTGCCAAGCGCGGCTGACGGTGACGCCCGGGGAGAGGATGGGTGGCGTGTCATAGTCCAGATCCTGGACCTGGGTGCGCAGGTTAGTAATCAGCATGGGGGGCTGCGCGCCGAAGCGGTTCAGGACCGCCTGAGTTTCGTCGCTGATCTGCCCCAGGCGGGCCGCCTGGTACTGCCGGTCGCCCAGAGCGTTTTTCAGCGCGGCGTAGGCCATGGCCGACACAATGGAGTCTGTGTCCGGGTTCCGGTGTCCGGGAATATAGATCGTATCCACTCGGATACCTCCTTTTTCGTAGCATAGTCTGGAAAAGGAGCCTGTTTTAAAGGACAGACTCTCCGATTATCGGTGGAATCACGTCTATTTTAGCGTGAACCGCCGCCGATTGCAATAAAATTTTCTACCGAGGCAGCGACCTCCCGCCCTCCTGGGACAGCAGCCAGCTTTCCCCCCCAGAAATCCCTGTCCACTGCTTTTCCTACTTTCTTTTTTGTAAAAACTATGGTAAACTAATGGCTGTTACCAAAGCAGCATGAGAGGAATGGGACTGTGAGCAACATCACACTGATTGGGATGCCAGGCTCCGGAAAGAGCACTGTGGGCGTCCTGCTGGCCAAGGCGCTGGGCCGCGGCTTTCTTGACACCGACTTGGTCATCCAGCAGCAGGAGAACGCCCTGCTCCAGGACATCCTGGACCGCCGGGGCGTAACCTATTTTCTGGACGCGGAGGAGCGCGCGGTGCGCTCGGTCCGCTGTGACCACTGCGTCATCGCCCCCGGCGGCAGCGTGGTCTGCCGGGAAGGCGCGATCAATCATCTGAAGTCCATGGGGCCCGTGATCTATCTCCGGGTGCCCCTGGATGAGCTGAAGTCCCGCATCCACAACCTGGACTCCCGGGGGATCGCCCTGGAGCCCGGCCAGACGCTGGAGGACATCCTCACCCTCCGCGCCCCCCTGTACGAGCAGTACGCCGACGGAGTGGTGGACGCCCTGCCGGGACAGGAGCTGGCTCAGACTGTCTCTCATGTGCTGGCCCTTCTGGAGAAGGGCCTCCCCTGACCCCAGCCCGCGGGGCTCCGGCTCCAGGCCGGAAAACGCGGGCCGCCCTTGGATCCCCCACGGGCCGGAACAAAAAGAAGGAAGAACAACATGACATTTCAATCCCTGGGGCTGTGCGCCCCCATTTTAGCTGCTCTAAAGGAGCAGGGCTATGAGGCCCCCTCCCCCATTCAGGAGCAGGCCATCCCTCCTGCCCTGGCGGGACGGGACGTACTGGGCTGCGCCCAGACAGGCACTGGAAAGACCTGTGCCTTTGCCTCCCCCATCCTCCAGCGGCTGAGCGCGGCCCGGACGCCGGACCACCGGCTCCGCGCCCTGATCCTCACACCCACCCGGGAGCTGGCCATCCAGATCGGCGAGAGTTTCGCCGCCTACGGAGCACACCTATCCCTGCGCCACACCGTCATTTTCGGCGGAGTGGGGCAGAACCCTCAGGTGGAAGCCCTGGGCCGCGGTGTGGATATTCTGGTGGCCACGCCAGGCCGTCTGATGGACCTGTATCAGCAGGGCTTCGTCCGGCTGGAGGATCTGGAGATCTTCGTTCTGGATGAGGCCGACCGGATGCTGGACATGGGCTTTATCCACGACGTGAAAAAGATCCTGAAGTGGCTGCCCGCCAAAAAGCAGACTATGCTCTTCTCTGCCACCATGCCCCCAGAGATCGCCGCTCTGGTCAACTCCCTGCTGCACGACCCGGCCCGGGTGGCGGTGGATCCGGTGTCCTCCCCGGTGGAGGCCATCCAACAGTCCGTCTATTTTGTGGATAAGGGCAATAAGACCAAACTGCTGGCCCTTCTGATTGGACAGCTGGATGTGAAAAATGCCCTGGTATTTACCCGCACCAAGCACGGAGCCAACAAAGTAGCCCGGGATCTGAGCAAAGAGGGGATCACCGCTGCCGCCATCCACGGCAACAAGAGCCAAACCGCCCGCCAGCAGGCCCTGTCCGATTTCAAGGCCGGACGGATCCGCTGCCTGGTTGCCACCGACATCGCCGCCCGCGGCCTGGACATTGAGGAGCTCTCCCACGTATTCAATTACAACCTCCCCGAGGTACCTGAGACATATGTCCACCGCATTGGCCGCACCGGCCGCGCAGGCCGGGAGGGCGTAGCCGTCTCCTTCTGTGACTTCGGGGAGAAGCCCCTGCTGAAGGACATTGAAAAACTGATCGGCCGGACCGTCCTAGTTGTGGAGGACCACCCCTTCCCCATGGTGGTGCTGGAGGCCCCTAAGCGGGACTCCCGCGGCCGCATCGTCAACGAGGAGGACGCGGAGGCCCGGGCCGCCGCCAAGGAGCAGCGCCGCCAGCGGGACGCAGCCAACAAGGCCGCTGCGGAGGAGCGCAAGCGCCAGGCGGCCCAGGCCCTGCTGGAGGCGCAAGCCGCGCCGGACAGGGCCGAGGAGAAGCCAGCCCGAAAACGCCGCCGCCGCAGAGGGAAGAGCGCTTCACAGGAGGTACAGGCGGTCCAGCCGCCTCAGGTTCCCACTCAGGAACCTGGCCACCGTGGCAAGCTAACTCGTCCCGGTGCCCGGATGGAGACCGGCTCTGCCATGCCCCGCACAGAATTTGACCGCCCTGACCCCCTGTCCGGGGACCATATTATGGATGCCACCGCCCGTCTGTTGGCCCCCCGCAAGCCCGTTTCGGCCCAGGAGAGCCACCGGGAGGGCAGCCGCCGCTCCGCCCCCCGGAGCCGTAAGCACAGCAGCCGGGATGCCGGCTCCCGTCGGACACCCGTCAAGGCCGAAGACCCTCGGAAAACCAGAAGCGGCCACAGCGCCCATCCGGACCGAAAGGCCGCGCCCGCACCTGGAGGCTCCCACCGCCCGGATCGCCGCCGCACTCACGCAGGGCCCCGGGGGCCCATCGAGCCCATGAAGTCCAGCCGGACCAAAGACTCCACCGAGCAGCACAGCCTGATGAAGCCCTACTATTTAGACAACTAACTGCAATTATATAATTTTATAAAACGGAGGGTATAAAAATGGACTATCAAGCTATGTACCAGCAGAAGCTGACCACCGCCCAGGAGGCTGTCAAGGTGGTCAAATCCGGCGACTGGGTGGACTACACCTGGTGCACCAACCACCCCGTGGCCCTGGACAAGGCCCTGGCCGAGCGCAAGGACGAGCTCACTGACGTGAAGATCCGCGGCGGCGTCACCATGTGGATGCCCGAGATCGCCAAGGCCGAGGACGCCGGTGACCACTTCACCTGGCACTCCTGGCACTGCAGCGGCATCGACCGCAAGATCATCACCAAGGGCATGGGCTATTTCTCCCCCATGCGCTACTCTGAACTGCCCCGTTTCTACCGGGAGAACCTCTCTCCTGTGGATGTGGTGATGCTCCAGACCACTCCCATGGACGCTCACGGCAACTTCAACTTCGGCCTGGCCGCCTCCCACATCGCCGATATTATGTCCCGCGCCAAGTGCATCATCGTGGAGGTCAACGAGAATATGCCCTGGGTGTACGGCCTGACCGGCACCGAGATCAATATTCAGGACGTGACCTATGTGGTGGAGGGGGACAACCCTCCTGTGGCCCAGCTGGGCGCCGGCGGCGAGCCCACCGACGTGGACCGCGCCGTGGCCAACCTGGTGGTGCCTGAGATCCCCAACGGCGCCTGCCTGCAGCTGGGCATCGGCGGTATGCCCAACGCCATCGGCAGCCTCATCGCCCAGAGCGATTTGAAGGACCTGGGCGTCCACACCGAGATGTATGTTGACGCTTTCGTGGACATCGCCAAGGCCGGCAAGATCACCGGCGCACACAAGCAGCTGGACAAGGGCCGTCAGGTCTACGCCTTCGGTGCCGGCACCCAGAAGATGTACGACTACCTCAACAACAACCCCGAGTGCATGTCTGCTCCCGTCGATTACACCAACGATATCCGCAGCATCTCCGCACTGGACAACTTCATCTCCATCAACAATGCGGTGGACATCGACCTGTTCGGCCAGGTGAATGCGGAGAGCGCCGGCGTCAAGCACATTTCCGGTGCAGGCGGCCAGCTGGACTTCGTGCTGGGCGCATACCTTTCCAAGGGTGGCAAGAGCTTCATCTGCCTGTCTTCTACCTTCTTTAATAAGAAGACCGGTCAGCTCGAGAGCCGCATCCGTCCCACGCTGGAAAACGGCAGCATCATCACCGATACCCGCGCCAATCTGCATTACCTCTGCACTGAATACGGCTGCGTCAACCTCAAGGGTCTGACCACCTGGGAGAAGGCCGAAGCCCTCATCAATGTGGCACACCCCGACTTCCGCGAGGAGCTTATCAAAGAGGCCGAGAAGATGCACATCTGGCGCCGCAGCAACAAAATCTAAACATCGCCGTACCGGCTCCTGCCGTCTGCGGCAGGAATGGAGTCACACATGATGGACAAAAAGCCGCACATCAAGCCCTATCTCTACGGAATGCTCGCGGGCTTTGGTGCGATAAGTCTAAGCATCCTGTTCTTCTTCTTCATCTACCGCTTCGACGGGTTCGGCGACGCGGTCTCCAAGGTGACCGGCATCCTGATGCCCTTCATCTATGGTGCCGTCATCGCCTATCTGCTCAAGCCGGTGTGCAATACCATTGAGGGCTTTCTGCACCGCATCTTCCCCGAAAAGCTCCACAGCATGGCCAATATGCTTGCCATTGCGGCGACGCTGCTGTTCGGTGTGCTGGTGGTCTACGCCCTCGTGATGATGGTGGTGCCGCAGCTCATCACAAGCGTCACCTCCCTCTACTACACCGCGCAGACCAGCATCACCCGGTTCATGCGGTGGGTGAACACACAGGAAATCTTCTTGGATAATGAGACACTGATGGGCTATTTCAACAATGCCTACGATGCCATTGCTGACAACCTGACCACTCTGCGCACCACCCTGCTCCCCTCGCTGCAGAATATACAAGGCATCCTGAGCGGTGTGGGCGTCGGCGTCATGAGTGTGGTGACCTGGTTCAAGAATCTGCTCATCGGCCTTATCGTCGCCGTTTATTTGCTGGCCAGCCGCAAAAAGTTCACCAAACAGGCCAAAATGATCCTCTACAGCGTCGTCAAGCCCCACTGGGCGCAGCTCATCCAGGAGGAAGTCCTCTACGCAGACAAGATGTTCGGCGGCTTCATCAACGGCAAGATCATGGACTCCGCCATCATTGGTGTGCTCTGCTACTTCGCCTGCATCATCTTCAAATTCCCGAGCGCACTGCTGGTGTCGGTCATCATCGGCGTCACCAACGTCATCCCCTTCTTCGGCCCCTTCATCGGTGCCGTGCCTGCAACGCTGCTCATCCTCATCCAGAGCCCCATCAAGGCCATCTGGTTCGTACTGTTCGTGCTGGTGCTCCAGCAGCTGGACGGCAATGTCATCGGCCCGAAGATCCTGGGCAACACCACCGGCCTTTCGAGCTTCTGGGTGCTCTTCTCCATCCTGCTGTTCGGCGGTCTGTGGGGCTTCGTGGGCATGATCGTGGGCGTACCGCTGTTCGCCGTCATCTATGACGTCATCAAGAAGCTGGTCTTCCACGGCCTGCGCCGCAACGGCCAGCTCGACCAGATGACCGTCTACCACGACGAGTTCGGCGATCCCGGCGACCCGGCTCCCGCACCTGTGGAAGATGAAGAAACGGAAACCGAAATCGTTATTGATTCCGGCGAAAAATAAAATAACAAGATAAAGCCCCCATCCTCCCGGCTGCCTCAGCCGGTGAAGATGGGGGCTTTTTTGCGCATTTTTATGTTTGAAAGACCGATAAAGTCATTTCGCGTGAGCAGTGGAATGAGCCGGTTCCCAGTCCTTGTAATTCTCGTACCGGCTCTCCCTGAGGGTGACGTGCGACCAGATCTCGTCGGCTACAGGCTGCCAGTCGGCAGCATATGCACCGCATTTGTCGCAGAGGTGGTCTACGCTCTCGGGCGACTGCAAGTCGGTGCTGTGAGCACCGGTGTCATGCACCATCTGGCGAAGAAGCTCGGGGTTTTCCAGCATCGGGCAGGGACGCAGATGGTTTTTATTGAAGGGCTGGCCGTTGTGGTAGGCCATGAAGAGCGGGCTGCGGAGAATATCGAGGATGCTGCTGTCGTGGATGTTGGCGTTGGAATAGTGGATAAAGACGCACGGCTCTGCATCGCCCGCCGAATTGATATGAAAATAGTTGCGTCCGCCTGCGATGCATCCGCCCACAAACTCGCCATCGTTCTGGAAGTCCATCGGATAAAACGGAATATCGCTCTTTTCTGAGCGGAGATACCGGATGCGTTCGATCATGTACTTGCGCTGAGCAGGCGTGGGCATCAGCTCTGGCGCAGCCTCGTTGCCTACCGGCATATAGTGGAAGTAGAACCCGAAGTGCGCGCCCTTGTCACAGAGCATCCGCATAAAGTGGTCGCTGGTGACGGCTTCGAGATTGTCTCTGGTATAGCAGATGGAAGTGCCAAAAAGGATCCCGTGGGCCTTGAGCAAGTCCATCGCATTCATGACAGCGGCATAGTGGCCGTCGCCCCGCCGGGCATCATTGGTAGAGGGAGTTCCCTCGATCGAGAGCATGAAGGCGATATTGCCCAGTTTTACGACCTCTTCGCAGAACGGCTCATCGATGAGAGTCGAGTTCGTGTAAATCGCAAACTGCACGTCGTTGTGCTTTTTTGCCAGACGGAGAATATCCGCCTTCCGCACCAGAGGCTCCGCCGCCGGTGAGCATATAGAGATAGACCCCCAGCTCCTTGCCCTCGGTGATGATCTTATCCATATCCTCAAAGCTGAGGTTGTTTTTGTGGCCGTACTCGCCCGCCCAGCATCCCACGCAGTGCATATTGCAAGCCGAAGTGGGGTCGAACAGGATCAGCCACGGGATATTGCAGTGGTACTTTGTGCGATTCTCGCGGATGGTCTTTGTCCCCCGGAAGAACGCCTCATAGCCAAGGTTGAGCGCCGTGGTGCGTGCCACGCTGGGCGCGGTCTGGTCGAGCACACAGTTGATGAGCTTCGACCACTTGCTGTCCGCATCGGTCAGTACTGCGCGGGCGTGCTCATACGTCTCCTCGCTGAACGAGTCGCCATAGAACTGCTTGGCGACGTCCACCATCTCGGCAAACGCCTTCTGACGGTCTTTGCTGACATGAGCCAGTGCCACATCCACCATCGTTCCGACAGCGGCACGCTGTACCCTATGGTTCAACGACTCCAACGCGATACTCATAAAAGTCTGCCTCCTTGTGTGGGTCTTTGCCAGCCCTTTGTTTTGACAATACTTTAACATTTTTCCAACAAAGGTTCTATAAACAACAAAAGCAGGGTGATAGTTTTTCTATCATCCTGCTCTGCCTGTTCAGATTTTTATCAGTCGTCGGTTTTTGATGCTCTGCCGTCGGTGCTGAAGCGCAGCAGCGCCCGCTCCAAATCACCGTGCATCATAGTGTTGAGCCGTTCGGCCATGATGGCCGGTTCGGTCTTCATATCGCGGCGTATCCATTCCAGCACCATGCCCACAAAGCCATACTTATAAAAATCAATGATGAACTGCTTGTCCTCTTCCTGCACCGGGATGTTTTCACGCTCTATAAACATCCGCAGCAGAGGGTCAAGCATTTTATAGAGATACTGCTCCACCTGTTCCCGGCTGATGGAGCGGTAGACATTCAGCACCAGCACCCGGTTGGCCTGCACCTTTTCCAGCATATCGCGGAAGGCGTCGCTCCACGTCTCAAAGTCCTGATGGCCTTCCAGTGCCTCTGTGGCATCCTCCACCAGGATCCAGTCCACCAAATCGTAAATATCCTTGAAATGGTAGTAAAAGGTCATGCGGTTCACACCGCAGTCCTCGGTAATGTCGTTTATCGTTATCTTATTCAGCGGCTTGCGGAGCAGCAGCTTTTTGAGCGATGCTTCCAGCGCGCGTTTTGTCGTCTGTGCCACGAGAATGCCCATCCTTTCGCGTTTGCCCCGTTCTGTGCGGAGTTTCCCAACTTCTATCTATTATGATACCTCATCCGCCCGTGCAGGTGCAAGCACCTTTTTCGACTTTTTCATGAACTTTTTATGTTTTCTTAAGATTTGGACAGCAAAAAAGCCTGCTCCGCCGCAGCGCGTCTATCAGGAGCTTTCCGAAAAGCTTTGACATTTTCCGGCTCTCCTCTTGATTTCTCCCCCGGCCCTGCTTACAATGGAGACACAGAGGAGGCATCTCCCCTGTTCTTTTGATTGGGAAAGAGGTTTTTTCTTATGCTGAATACCATCGGATTCTTAGGCTGCGGCAACATGGGCGGAGCCATCGCCCGGGCTGTCTGCAAGGCGGCAGACCCGCAGAACGTCTGGCTCGCCAACCGCACCGCCGGCAA
>ERZ860388.2255-NODE-2255-length-10647-cov-3.386990_pt1 | contig 10647 bp, 6 predicted proteins | sample MGYA00509978_ERZ860388 | MGnify/ENA primary metagenome ERZ860388 (study PRJEB30046, sample SAMN00715225) | human gut metagenome | study: EMG produced TPA metagenomics assembly of the A metagenome-wide association study of gut microbiota in type 2...
GGCGGCCGCATCGGCATCGCGGCCCAGGCTCTGGGCATTGCCGAGGGCGCCATGGAAGAGGCCATGGCCTACACCAAGGGCCGTGTCCAGTTCGGCAAGCCCATCAGCAAGTTCCAGAACACCCAGTTCACCTTCGCCGATATGTGCATGCGCATTGAGGCTGCCCGTCTGCTGACCTATCAGGCGGCTGTGATGAAGGGTGCCGGCGTGCGGTACACCAAGGAGGCCGCCATGGCCAAGCTGTTCGCCGCTGAGGCCTCCCACAAGGTGGTTGACACCGCTCTGCAGATCCACGGCGGTTACGGCTACATGAAGGAGTACGCCATCGAGCGCATCTACCGCGACCAGCGGATCACTGAGCTGTTCGAGGGTACCTCTCAGGTTCAGAAGATCGTCATTGCCGGTCAGCTGCTTCATTAATTTCCATAAACACGACCGAAAAAGCGTAACGCTCAGATCGTTTTATAGTGCGTGAAAGGATATGGGCAAATCTTGCTGTTACAAGGTTTGCCCACATCCGCTTGAAAACAACTGCGCCATCGCATCTGCCGATGGTTACATTAGGGAGGATAAAGTATGAACGTACTGGTATGTATCAAGCAGGTACCGGACAACTCTGTGGTGCCCAAGCTGGACCCCAACACCAACCGTGTCGTCACCGAGGGCGTGGAGCTTATGGAGAGCCCCTTTGACCTGAACGCTGTTGAGGCCGGCCTGAAGCTGGTGGAGGAGAACGGCGGCGAGGTTTCCGTCCTGACTCTGGGCGGCGAGAGCGCCAAGACCTCTCTGCGCTACGGCCTGTCCATGGGCGCCGCCAAGGCTTACCTGCTGAAGGATCCCGCCTTTGAGGATTCCGACTCCTGGGGCACCTCTTACGGCCTGGCCAAGGCCATCAAGTCCATCGGCGACTTCGACGTCATCCTCTGCGGCAAGCAGGCCATTGACAACGACGCCGGTCAGGTGGGCCCCGGCATTGCCGAGCAGCTGGGCATCTCCCAGATCACTTATGTGAGCGAGATCGTTTCTGTTACGGAGGACACCCTGACCGCCAAGCGCGTCAGCCCCGCCGGTGAGGAAGTGGTCGAGGCGAAGCTGCCTGTGGTCCTGACCTGCGAGAAGTCCCTGAACGAGCCGCGCTACCCCACCCTGAAGCGCACCAGAATGGCCAACCGCGCTGAGATCCCTGAAATGGACTGCGCCGCCGTGGGCGCCGACCCCGCCAAGGTAGGTAAGAATTCTCCCTCCGCCATCAAGAAGCTCTATACTCCGGCTCCCCGTCAGAGCGGCGAGTTGATCCAGGGAGAGGCGGAAGAGATCGCAAAGATCGCCGTCCAGAAGCTTGTTGAGCAGAAGATCATCTGATTGAAGGGAGAGCATAGTATGTCTAACAAGAATAGCGTATGGGTCTGCCTGGAGCAGACCGGCGGAAAGATTGCCGGCGTCTCCTATGAGATGCTCAGCGGAGCCAGAAAGCTGGCCAACGAGTTGTCCGGCGAGGTGTGTGCCGTCCTGATGGGCCATCAGGTCCAGGCCCAGGCCAAGGAAGCCTTTGCCTATGGTGCGGATAAGGTCTATGTTTGCGACAATGAGAACCTGGAGCACTACAACACCGGCGCCTACTGCAAGGTGCTGGAGAAGTTGGTCAAGGAAAATGAGCCCGAGATCCTGCTTCTGGCCGCCACCACCAACGGCCGTGACCTGGCCGGCCGTTTGGCCAGTCGTCTGGAGACCGGCCTGGCCGCCGACTGCACCGCCCTGGCTCTGGAGGACGGCCAGCTGGTCGCCACCCGTCCCACCTACGGTGGCAATATCATGGCTGAGGTCGTCTTCCCGGAGAAACGTCCCGCTATGTGTACCATCCGCGGCAACGCCATGTCCAAGGATGACCCCGACGCCTCCAAGACTGGCGAGGTCATCACAGTGGCCTATGATGTGGATGACGCTGAGCTGCGCACCAAGGTGAAGGAGATCATTGCCAAGGCCAGCGGCGAGATCAGCCTGGCCGACGCGCAGATCATCGTCTCCGGTGGCCGCGGCCTGGGCGATCCCAGCGGCTTCGACCTGATCCGCAAGGCTGCCGCCACTCTGGGCGCTGCCGTTGGCGCCTCCCGCGCCGCTGTGGACGCCGGGTGGATCCCTTATGAGCATCAGGTTGGCCAGACCGGAAAGACCGTTTCTCCCAAGCTGTACATCGCCTGCGGGATTTCCGGCGCCTTGCAGCATCTGGCTGGTATGAAGACCTCCGATGTGATCGTGGCCATCAACAAGGACGAGGAGGCCCCCATTTTCAGCGTGGCCAATTACGGCATCGTGGGCGATCTTTACAAGGTCCTGCCTGTGATGATCGAAGAGATTCAGAAGGTCCTTGAGTCCCGCTGACCGATAGGGCGGCAGACATAAGCAGAGATCGCCCCTTCCCGAATGGGGGAGGGGCGATCCCGCAGCAAGGGGTCAGAGCTCTGGAAACAGCCGCCGCAGGCTGTTGATCTCCGGGCGGTCCAGCCAGCGGCTGAGGTGCTTGAGGGCCAAGCGTCCATAGTCCAGCGCGGAATCCGGCAGGATCTCGTCAAAAAACCGTCCCACATCTGGTTCCCGGTCCGCCAAAGTGCGGATCAGGGTTTGGGAGAAAAAGACTGAGCCTTGGTCGCTGGGATTTTTCATCTGCCACATATACTTCTGCGCGGCGAGAAGATGCCGCCGGGCGGCGGGCAGGTTCCTGTTTTCCACCAGCGTCAGCGCCAGATTAGGAATTCAGGGTCGGGCGGCGCCAGAAGGAGTCAAATTGTCCATACAGGGCAAGCGCCTTCTCCAGAAATGCCTGGGCTGCGGCGTAGTCCCGCTGGAAAAAAGAGGCCTTTCCCGCGTTGATGTAGAAAACTGAGAGGCTGGAAAACACATTGCCGGGGCACAGGGAGATCGCCTTGGAAAACATGGGGAGTGCCTGTACATAATCCTCCTTTTCCATCAGGATTTCGCCGATGTAGTTGTAGGAGGCGGCAATATTTACAGTGTAGCTGCGGGCCATGGACTCAGTCACAGTGAGTGCGTTGATAGACTCTAGCAGCCGCTTTTCCGCCTGCTCATAATTTCCGGTCATCATGTGATAGAGGCCCTGAAGCCGCAGAAGCACTCCGATCTCTCTATGATTGTTCTCTTGTACAGCCAGGTCCAGAGCCAGATCCAGATTTTGCTTCATCCCATCGGCATCGTCGATCTGGATAAAGTAAAAGATCAACTGTTTATACCCTGCCAAGGTGTAGTCCACGCGGCCCAGCCGCCTGGAGGTCTCTATGACCCAGGTGATGTTGCCTACCCCTTCCTCGTACCGTCCTTCCAAAATGGGATACCGGCCCTTCAGATAGAAAAACTGCATCTCCAAAAGCTCCAGTTCTTTCGATCCCGAATGGGCGGCGCGAAAGGCACGGATATCTGTCTCCAGATTTTGAAAGAGCGCGTCGATCCTATCTCGGGAGACATAGGGAACGGGGTCTAGATCCAGGTCCATGTCCTCTTCGTTAAATACCGGAAAAATTTCGTGGCTGAAATTGAGCCGGCTATTTAGATTTGCAATCTTGTACTTCATGGCCTCCAGCTGATATCCAGCCTGGGAAAAATGGAAAATCAGAAGGGGATAGACCCGGTTTTTGTGTCTGCTCTGGCGGAGCTGTTCTTCAAGAAGCTGGCCAATCGCTAGGTGGCGGGAGGCCCGTCGGCAGACTGGTTGAGCGTTGTAAATGTATTCCCGCAGCTTGGGGTGGGCAAAGTGAATTGCCTCCTGACTTCCGGTGTGTTTCAGGAAGACTCCCCGATTTTCCAGCTGCTCCAGGGGAGCCAGCAGATCCGATGCGTTTTTTCCCAGAATCTGAGCCGCAGAGGAGAGCGGTGCGCCGTCATAGAAACAGGAGAGCACTTCAGCCAGCTCCAGCGCCTCCTGAGACAGGCCGAGCAGCTGCGTGCGCAGGAAGGACTGGATGGCCGGAGAGGAGTGGTCAAGCGACTCTCCCCGCTGAAGCATGGCGATGTACTCGTTCAGCAGGAATGGATTGCCCTCCGTCTCATTATAGATTTGCTCCAGCAGTTCTCCGTTTCCTGCCTGACTGGGCGGCAGTGCCTTTTTGATCAGGCTGTGACAGGCCTCCACCGTGAATCGGCGCAGGGTGAGAATGAGCATGGGGGAGTGGTATTGGAGCGCTGACAGGGCGTCATCCAGCGGGCGGTTGCGCGCCAGTGTGCAGGTAGCCAGAAGAATGGCCTGGCTGGGAGACAGTTCTAACATCACCGTGGTGAGAAGACGCAGGCTGTCGGGGTCCAGCCATTGGAGGTTCTCTACCACCAGAAGGACCCGCTTTCGAGCGTAGAGCGTGTGGATCGCCTCTACCATCACATGGGCCAGCTTGCCGATGGGGACCTTCTCCGGCGTGGTAAGGAACTCGGTTGAGGGCAGATGCTCCTGAAAGTCTGGAAACACACGGCTCATGAGATCGTGCCACAGCGAGGGTGGAATACAGGGTTCCTCCTGAAGCAGCTGTGCGATCTCACGGGCGATCTGCCGCCAGGGCCGGAGTGAAAGATCCTGTCCCATCGAAAGTCCCTGTGTCTGCAAAATATAAAAATGTTCTTCCACTCCATCCAGGGCCCGGCGTTTCATGGTGGAGCGGCCGGAGCCTGGCTCCCCGCAGATCAGAATAGAGCGGCCGCCCTCCGGATTTTCCTTGAATTCTTTCAGCGCTTTTTCTAAGGCGGCGATCTCCTGATACCGGCCGAAGAAAAAGGACTCGTCGTTGGAAACAGAACGCCCCGTCTCGAAATGCATCTGCTCTAAAGCGCGCTCATAGATTTCCTTGGTCGTCTGATCTGGCGCAACGCCCAATTCTCGGCGCAGCAGCTTGGCAAATTCATGGTAGCTCTCGATCACCTTGCCATTGCGGCCGGTTTCTTGATAAAAGCGCAGCAGGAGGCGGAAGGCGCGCTCATCATACTCATCCAGCTCCATCAAATAGCGGATGTGCGTCTCCACCTGGTCGTATCGGCGGGCATCCAGATCGTCCGCTACCTTCTGATAGCACTCTGAGAAGAATTTCTCTTTGTAGTAGTTACGCATTTTGACGATCCAGTATTCATACGTCTCTGCCCCTTTCAGGAAGAACCCCTGGAGAAACTCGCCGGTGTACAGATGCAGATTCTCTTGGGGCGCCTGCAGAAACTGGTCGATATCCAAGGTGAGATCCAGGTTTTCGTTGAGCATCAGCAGAGATTTCTTGGGGGAGAGAATGATATTGGTCCCAAGTGCCTTTTTCGCCTGGTAGATCGCGTTTCGCAGATTCCGCCGGGCGGTCTCGTCCGGCCACAGCAGCCCTGCCAGTTCCTCTCGGCTGACCACCTTGGACACCAGGATATAGTAGAGAAGGGCGTTGATTTTAGAATAAGGCAGAAAGACAGGTTGACCATCCTTTAGAATTTGAGGGACTCCAAATAACTTGCAGGTCATGGTACTCATATTTCGTTCTCCTGTTGACGTGCGGGGCGGCGGGCGCCTCGAAAAACGGGGAAAACACGCTGAATATTCTTTGGTGTTTCCCATCATTCTCATGAAAATGCAAAGAAAATCGACTGTGTCAGAAAACAAAGCTTCTTTACGGTTTGTATAGAAACCAAGTATAATGAAACCATCAAATCAGGCAAAATGCAATATTATTTTAAAATTTAGGAGGGAAATTTATGAACATCAAGTCCGACATTGAGATTGCGCAGGAGCATACCCCGAAAAAAATCACAGAAGTTGCCGCAACTGCGGGAATCGATGAGAAGTTCTTGGAGCTGTATGGCAACTATAAGGCGAAGGTGGATATCCGGTCTCTGAAGGACTTGCCCCGGAAGTCTAAATTGGTGTTGGTGACCGCCATCAGCCCAACCCCTGCGGGCGAGGGTAAGACCACCACTTCGGTGGGCCTGGCAGATGCGCTGAACCGTCTGGGTAAACGGACCATTGTCTGCCTGCGTGAGCCTTCTCTGGGACCTGTGTTTGGTGTAAAAGGAGGCGCTGCCGGCGGCGGTCACGCTCAGGTCATCCCCATGGAGGACATCAACCTGCACTTCACCGGTGATTTCCATGCAATCGGCATTGCGAACAACCTGATGGCCGCTCTGATCGACAACCACATTCATCAGGGCAACGCGCTGAACATCGACACCCGCAAGGTAGTCTGGAAGCGTGTGGTGGATATGAATGACCGTCAGCTGCGCCACATTGTCTGCGGAATGGGCGGTAAGGCCAGCGGCGTACCCCGTGAGGACGGCTTCGACATCACCGTTGCTTCCGAGATCATGGCTGTTCTGTGCTTGGCCAGCGGCCTGTCTGACCTGAAGCAGCGCCTATCCAAGATGGTTGTGGCCTATACCCGCGACGATAAGCCGGTCACTGCCCATGACCTGAAGGCGGAAGGCGCCATGGCTGCCGTTTTGAAGGATGCCATTAAGCCCAACCTGGTTCAGACTCTGGAGGGGACTCCCGCCTTCATCCACGGAGGTCCTTTTGCAAACATTGCACACGGCTGTAACTCCATCCAGGCCACGGAGACCGCTCTCAAGCTGGGTGAGTACACGGTAACTGAGGCTGGCTTTGCTGCGGATCTGGGTGCCGAAAAGTTCCTGGACATCAAGTGCCGCGCCGGCGGCTTCCATCCCGACGCCGTGGTTATTGTTGCCACTGTCCGCGCTTTGAAGTATCACGGTGGTGTGGCTAAGGCCGATCTGAACCACGAGAACCTGGAGGCGCTTGAGAAGGGTCTGCCCAATCTGTTGCAGCATGTGGACAATGTGACCAACGTGTACGGTCTGCCCTGTGTGGTTGCCATTAACGCATTTCCCACGGATACAGAGGCCGAGTTGAAGATGGTGGAAGAGAAGTGCCGGGAAAAAGGCGTCAATGTCCGCCTGTCCGAGGTCTGGGCGAAAGGCGGCGAGGGTGGCAAGACCCTGGCGGAAGAAGTCATTCGTCTGTGCGAGGAAGAGAAGAGCGACCGCTTCCAGTTTGTCTATGACCTGGATACTACCATCGAGGAAAAACTCAACGCCATTGCCACCAAGGTCTACCGCGCGGACGGTGTGGTTATCACCGCTGCCGCGAAGAAGCAGATCCAGCAGCTGACTGAGCTGGGCTTTGACAAGATGCCCATTTGTATGGCAAAGACTCAGTTCTCCTTCTCCGATGACGCCTCCAAGCTGGGTGCGCCCCGCGGATTCAAGATCACGGTCCGGGAAGTGAAGGTAAATGCCGGCGCTGGGTTCTTAGTAGCCAAGACAGGCGACATTATGACCATGCCCGGTCTGCCCAAGGTGCCCTCTGCGGAAAAGATCGACATCGATGACAACGGAGTGATCTCCGGCTTGTTCTGATCCAAAAAGGAATAATGGAAGAGCCGTATGCAAATGGCATGCGGCTCATTCCATATATAAGGAAGGTTGGAGAATGGCAAAGAAAAGCATTCAGCCGGGGAGCGGAATGTCCTTGTGGTCAAAGTATAGGCCCAGCTCCACCGAGGTCTGCGAATTTCCATAGCGCTTGATGCTGGACAAGATCGCGTCCAGCTCCTGCGTGTCCCGCACGGCAAAACGCAGTACCGCGTTGAAAATTCCAATGGTGTGAGAATGACTGAGGATAGCCGGCGTTTTTTCACAGAAGCGGCAGAAACGCTCGTATTTATCCGGCTCTGGGGCCACTAAAATGAAGCCCGTAATGTTGCAGTCCAACTGCCGGCGGTCCACATCGATGCGGAAGTTCCGGATCACACCGGCCTCTTCCATGCGGCGGATCCGCTCAGAGACGGCGGGGGCGGTGAGGCCGACCTGCTCTCCAATCACCTTCAGGGTGGCGCGGCAGTCGTTCTGCAGCAGGTTCAAAATCTGATAGTCAGTCCGGTCCAAAGCGACCTGCCTCCTTCCGGAACAGGGCAGCCGGCGTGGTCTTAAACCAGACGGCCCTTTTTGATGACAGTCTGTACCAGATTACTTCCAAAACGGTAGCAGATGTAATCCAGATCCGGCGCATCCCAGATCACTAGGTCGCCCTGCTTCCCGGCCTCCACGGAACCCACACGGTCCGCCATGTCAATGGCTGCGGCAGCGTTCAGAGTAACGGCTGTCAGCACCTCTTCCGGGGTCAGTCGGTAGCGCAGGCACCCCAGATTGATGACGAACTGCAGGTTGAGGCAGGGGCAGGAGCCCGGGTTGAAGTCGGAGGCCATGGCCACCGGCACACCGGCGGACACCATCTCCCGGGCCGGGGCATAGGTGGAGCCCAGACAGAAGCTGGTGGCGGGCAGCAGACAGGCGATCACGCCGCCCTTGGCCATGCTGGCGATGCCCTCAGGAGGACAGACGATCAGGTGTTCCGCGGAGATCGCGCCGATTTCCCCGGCCAGCTGAGAGCCGCCGATGGACTCGATCTCGTCGGCGTGAATTTTGGGACGCAGGCCATGGCGAAGGCCAGCCTCCAAGATCTGGCGGGATTCCTCTACAGTAAAGGTATCCGCTTCGCAGAACACATCACAGAATTTGGCGATGCCCTGCTCCTTGACGGCGGGCATCATCTCCTCGCAGACCAGGCGGATATACTCCGCGCGGTCCTGCTTGTACTCTGCCGGGACCAGGTGGGCGCCCATAAAGGTGGCTGTCACATCCATGGGGTGTTCTTCCTGCAAGCGGCGGATGGCACGTAGCTGCTTCAGCTCGTGCTCCAGAGCCAGACCGTAGCCGCTTTTGGCCTCGCAGGTGGTGGTGCCGAACCGCATCATCTCATCTAGGGCTTTGGCGGCCTTCTGAGTGAGTTCCTCTTCGGTGGCCTGACGGGTGGCGTTCGTGGTGGACTGGATGCCGCCGCCGGCGTTCTGGATGTCCAGATAGCTCTTTCCATGGAGCTTCATGCCAAGCTCATTCTGGCGCCAGCCACCGAAAATCAGATGGGTGTGGGCGTCCACCAGCCCGGGAGTCACCAGCTTCCCGCCGGCGTCCACCACCTGGGCGCCATTCACTGAGGGAGGCGTCCCCGTCCCCACCTGGGCGATCTGACCCTGGGAGATCAGGACCCAGGCGTTCCGCAGGATCTGGATCTGCCCCTGCTCCGCGCCGCTGCGGGCGCTGGAGCCAGTGGGAGTGGCCAGCATCCCGATGTTGGTCAGCAGTAGTTCGCTCATGCGTGCTCCTTTCCAAAAGCGGGGGCGCGGCTGCGCCCCCGCTTATTCATTTGGATGATGAAATCAGCCCTTCATGGTCTTGACCGCGCTCTCCACTACGGCGTCATCCGCCACATAGGGGAGAGTGATGTGGTCCTGGCCCTCGTACAGCTTGTTGTACTCGGCCGCGGTCGTCAAAGCGTTTTCATTGCGGGCCCAGGAGCGGCGGGCAACGCCCACCATCACGTCCCAAGGCATAGACATCTTCAGGATCTGGTCCACCCGGTCGGAGCCGTCCAGCACCATGCCGAAGCCGCCGTTGATGGACTTGCTGACGCCCACGCCGCCGCCGTTGTGTAGCGCGATCAGGCTCATGCCGCGGGCGGCGTTGCCGGCGTAGCACTGGGTCGCCATGTCGGCCATGATGTTGGAGCCGTCCTTGATGTTGGAGGTCTCACGGAAGGGGGAGTCGGTTCCGCCGGTATCGTGGTGGTCACGGCCCAGCATGACAGGACCGATCTCGCCGTTGCGGACCATCTCGTTGAACTTCAGAGCCAGGTTCATGCGGCCCATGGCGTCGGAGTACAGGATCCGGCACTGGGTGCCCACGACCATCTTGTTCTTGCCGGCATCGCGGACCCAGACATAGTTGTCGTGATCCTGATAGCGGCGGGTGTGGGCTTTGATGTACTCGGCAGCGGCCTCATCGGTCTTCGCCAGGTCCTCGGGCTTCCGGGACAGGCAGCACCAACGGAAGGGGCCATAGCCGAAGTCGAACAGGGTGGGACCAAGGATGTCTTCCACGTAGGAGGGGAATACGAAGCCGTCCAGGTCGTTCTCACCGTTCTTGCAGATCTTCTCAGCGGGTACGCCGGCATCGTAAACGGACTTCAGGAAGGCGTTGCCGTAGTCGAAGAAGTAAGTGCCCTTCTCATGGAACCTGCAGATCATCTCATAGTGATGCTTCAGAGACTTGTCAACCAGCTTGGCGAAGCCCTCGGGGTCCTTATCCAGCATCTCGGTGCGCTGCTCGAAGGTCAGGCCCTGGGGGCAGTAGCCGCCGTCATAAGCCATGTGGCAGGAGGTCTGGTCGCTCATCAGATCCACATGGACGCCCTTGTCGTACAGGAACTCCAGCAGATCCACCACGTTGCCGTGATAGGCAACCGCGCAGGCGGTCTTGTTGTTCAGGTGCTCCTGGGCGATGGACAGAGCCTCGTCCAGGCTGTCGGTGCGGTGGGTGACCCAGCCCTGGGTGTAGCGGGTGGTAATACGGGAATCGTCCACCTCGGCGATGATGGAGGCGGCGCCGGCAATCTCAGCAGCCTTGCCCTGAGCGCCGCTCATGCCGCCCAGACCGGCGGAGATGAACAGGCGGCCGGCCAGGTTGCCGTCCTCGGGGACGCCCAGCTTCAGGCGGCCGGCGCCCAGCAGGGTGTTGAAGGTGCCGTGCACGATGCCCTGCGGACCGATGTAC
>ERZ860388.2261-NODE-2261-length-10614-cov-2.641538_pt1 | contig 10614 bp, 8 predicted proteins | sample MGYA00509978_ERZ860388 | MGnify/ENA primary metagenome ERZ860388 (study PRJEB30046, sample SAMN00715225) | human gut metagenome | study: EMG produced TPA metagenomics assembly of the A metagenome-wide association study of gut microbiota in type 2...
GGGTTGCCGCTGCTGACCGGGGAGTCCAGCAGGAACATCCCCGCGTCCTTGGCCTGCTGGTACAGCTCCAGAATGATGTCCGGTGCGGTGGAGCTCAGGTCCACAATCACATTGCCGGGCTTGCCGTACTGGATGGCCTGCTCCACGCTGTTGCGGATGATGGGATGGGTGGGCAGGATCTGGAGGATCACGTCGCAGGCCTTGTAGATTTCTGCCGGGTCACTGACGGGGATGCCGCCTGCCTCCCGGAAGGCGTCCATCTGCTGCTGGACCACATCGTAGCCCAGCACGGGCAGCCCGCACTTCTGCACCACGTTTTTCGCCATAGGCAGTCCCATGACGCCCATTCCCAAAAATCCGATTTTTTGCATATCCAAGACTTCCTTTCTTCGCAATCAGCCCGCCATGATGCTGGGAAGCAAGGTGGTGAGGGGCGAGACATAGGTGATGAGGAACAACACGATAATGGAGATCAGCAGCATGGGCATCATGGCCTTCAGGGAGTGAGACAGCCGGGTTTCGCCGGTCTGGTTGCACAGCAGCAGACACAGGCCCACCGGCGGCGTCACCAGGCCGATGCAGAGGTTGAAGCTCATGACGATGCCGAACTGCAGCAGATCGATGCCGAAGGCATTCAACAGCGGCAGCAGGATCGGGGTCATCATCACCACAGCCGCATTGGCCTCCATCAGCATACCGATGATCAGGAACAGAATGTTCAGCAGCAGCAGAATGACGACGGGGCTGTTTGTGATGGAGCTGAAGAAGGAGACCAGCTGCTGGGGCAGGCCGGAGGTGGTGATTACATAGCTGGAGGCGGAGGACAGGCCCACCATCACCATGATGGTGGCGGTGGAAACTGCGCCCTCCACAAACACCTGGGGCAGCTCCTTGAAGCTCATGTCCTTGTATACGAAGAGGCTGATGATCAGGCTGTACACCACTGCCACGGCAGAGGCCTCGGTGGGGGTGAAGATGCCGCCGAAGATGCCGCCCAGGATGATGATGGGGTCGATCAGCGCGGGGAGCGCGTCCACCACAGTGGCGATTTTCTCCTTAGCGGTATACTTGGTGGTATCGCCCTTCCACCCCATCTTCTTGCAATAGAAGTAGCACAGGGCGCACAGCGCCAGACCGATCAGGATGCCGGGCAGGAAGCCGGCCATGAACATGGTGGACACGGAGGTACCGGTGGAGGTACCATAGATGACCATGGGGATGCTGGGCGGAATAATGACGCCGATGCAGCCGGCGCAGGCCACGCAGGCCAGGGTGAAGCTCTTGCTGTACCCCTTTTCCAGCATGGTGGGGACCACCATGCTGCCCACCGCGGCCACGGTGGCTGGGCCGGAGCCGGAGACTGCGGCAAAGAACATACAGACCACCACAGTGACGATGGCCAAACCACCGGTCACACGGCCCAGGAACACGTTACAGACGTTCAGGATCCGCTTGGACACACCGCCGGCTGCCATCAGCTCGCCGGCCAGGATGAACAGAGGGATCGCCATCAGCGGGAAGGAGTCGCTTCCGCTGATCAGCTGGCTGACGATGAAGCTGTCCGTCATACGGGGATTTGTAGTGATCGCCGCCAGGGAAGCAAGGCCGATAGCAATACCGACCGGAACATTCAACACCAGGAAGACCAAAAGGGTCACAAACAAAACAATGCCAGTCATCCGTCATACTCCTCCCCATTCTTCAGGCACTTGACCCGATAAATGATGGTTTGGATCTCACGGATCGTCGCCAAACCAAAGCCAACCACAGTGGACATATAGATGTACTGATAGGGGATCTTCAGCGCCGCGGAGCGCATATCGAACCGGATCTGCTCCATGGAGTAGAAGAAACCCGTGTAGGTGATATAAACTGCAAACGCGATGAAGAGGATGTCGCCCAACAGGACCACATAGGGACGCGCCTTTTTAGGGAAAAGGTAAAGCGCCGCATCGATCTTGATGTGCTTTCTCAGCTTGCAGCCGTAGCTGATGCCAATATAGATCAGCCAAATAAAGGTGTATCTGGCCAGCTCCTCCGACCAGGACAGGGAATTGTTGAATACATAGCGCATGACCACCTGCACGAACACCAGCAGGGTCATAAAGGACATGAGGAATACACAAATATAGAGCTCTATATTGTCATCCAGCCATTTCAGGATCTTTTTCAAGACGACTTCCTCCTCTGCTCTCTCCTGTAATTTCTGGGCGGGGTCCCCCGAGGGGGGACCCCATGCTTCGTTTTGATCCGATTACTTGTTGCGGTAAGCTTCCAGCTCAGCGGCCATCTGATCGGCCAGCTCAGGCTTGTACATGATCTTCTTGGCGGCCTCCAGGCTGTTGGCCTTGTCGGCGGCCTCCTTGAAGCCCAGCTTCTCCTCGTCGGTCAGGGTGCGGACCGCACAGCCGGCGCCCTCCATGACCTCGATGGCCTCGTCCTCATACTGCTGGGACAGCTCATACTGGCGCTGGGTGGTCTCCTCGATGGCCTTGGTCAGAGCCTCCTGCTGCTCGGCAGTCAGGGAGTCCCACTTGGCCTGGTTCATAACCACATAGTAGGGGGTGTACACATGCTCGGTCAGGGTGCAGTAGGACTGGACCTCCTCGAACTTGTTGCCGGTGATGATGCCCAGGGGGTTCTCCTGGCCGTCAACCGTGCCCTGCTGCAGGCCGGTGAACAGCTCGCCGAACGCCATGGGAGTGGGGTTGGCGCCCATGGCCTTCCAGGCCTCCAGGTGGATCTCATTGGCCATGGTGCGGATCTTCAGGCCGCTCAGGTCGGCCACAGTGGCGATGTCCTTGTCAGTGGTGGTGATGTTGCGGAAGCCGTTCTCCCAGAAGGCCAGGCCCTTCAGGCCGTACTCGGAGAAGCCGTCCAGGATGGCCTTGCCGGTCTCGCCGTTGAAGCCCACGTCATAGACCTCCTGCTTGTTCAGGAACAGGTAGGGGACGTCGTAGACATACAGGTCGTTGTAGGTGGTAGCCACGGAAGAGGTGGAGCCCACGGCGATGTCGCACTCGCCGGTCTGGGCCATGGCAAAGGACTGCTCGTCATTGCCCAGCTGGTTGTCGGGGAAGTGGACGATCTTGAGGGTCCCGTTGGAGTACTCCTCCACCTTGGGGATCAGGACCTCGGTCACAGCGTCCTTCGCGCTGGAGGAGGTCACGTTGCCCATGACCAGCTCCACGACCTCGCCGTCTCCTCCGGCAGCGGAACCGCTTCCGGACGCACCGGAATCGCTGGAGCCGCAGGCGGCCAGGGAAGCCACGGCGGCCCCTGCCAGCAGCAGCGCCAAAACTCTCTTTTTCATAACATTCTTTCCTCCTGTTTTTTATTATTTATGCGGCGCGAGCCGCACAATAACCAGTTGATCTCCGCGCGCCCGCGGATCACTTGCAGAGATAGCCTCCGTCGCAGGGGATCACCGCGCCGGCAATGTAGTCCGAGGCGTCCGAGGCCAGGAAAATGCACAGCCCCTTCATGTCATCCGGGGTGCCCCAGCGGTGGGCGGGGATGCGGCCAAGGATCTCGGTATTGCGCCCCTCATCGTTCAGCAGCGCGGTATTCATCTCAGTCGCCATATAGCCGGGGGCGATGGCGTTCACATTGATTCCCTTCCCGGTCCACTCGTTGGACAGGGCCTTGGTCAGCTGGGCCACGCCGCCCTTGCTGGCTGCGTAGGCGGGCACGGTATAGCCGCCGAAGAAACTCAGCATCGAGGCAATATTGATGATCTTGCCCTTGGAGTTCTGGCGGATGAACTGCTGACCGGCCATCTGGCACAGGTCGAAGGCGGCGGTCAGGTTGACCTCCAGCACAGCATCCCAATCCTCAATGGGGAACTCCTCACAGAAATGGCGGCGCTGGATGCCGGCCCCATTCACCAGGATGTCCAGGTGACCGCCCAGCAGCTCCACCGCCTGGGCAAAGCCCGCCCTTCTCTGCTCCCGCTCGCTCAGGTCCACCGCCAACCCGTGGCAGGCAAATCCCTTGCTCCGGAACTCCTCCGCCACGCTCAGGGCGCTGGCGCTGGAACCCACCACTACGACCTCGCAGCCGGCCTCCATCAGGCCCTCGGCCATTCCGCGGCCCAAGCCGCGGGTGGCGCCGGTCACAATGGCCTTCCGCCCAGTCAAATCAAACAGCTTCATGGGGATTGCGCTCCTTCCTCAATTTCCCTTGTTGTAGCACTCCAGATACCTCTGGAATTTTCTCTGATAAAACTCCGCCCTTGCGGGATCGGGCCGGATGATGCGGCTCACCTCAGGCTGATAGGTACAGGCGTCATCGATCACACCCAGCAGTTCCATCGCCAGGACTGCGCCGCCCAGAAGGGAGCCATGCTCATTCCGGTTGACCTCCAGTTCCCGCTGGAAGATGTCCGCACACATCTGGGTCCACTGCTCGGAGTGGAGGATGCCGCCGGAGAACCGGATATGGGTGGGACAGCCGTTCACCTCGGACAGGATCCGATAGCAGTGGTACAGGTTGAACAGGATCCCCTCCTGCACCGCCAGGTACAGGTCCGGCAGCTTATGCCGGGGCAGGATCCGTACAAAGCCCCCCTCCCGCTCATCATTCCAGCCGGGGCAGCGCTCTCCGAACAGGAAGGGGAGGAACACCGGGTTATTCTCCCAGTCGCTGATCCCCCGCTCCAGCTCTCCATAGGAGAGCCGGGACATACCCACCTGTTCCTTGAACCAATCCAGGCAGTTGCAGCAGCCGTTGGTCGCCGCACCGGACATCCAGTTTTTAGGAGACATGTAGCACCAGGTGCTGGGCTCCTTAGGCAGCACCGGCTTACTAGTCGTCAGCCGGATCGCTCCGCTGGTCCCCACCGAGAAGGTCATCACTCCGTCTGCCACAGCGCCGGTGCCCACCTGATTCAGGCCGCCGTCGGAGTTGGTCGGGATCACCGGGACCCCAGCCTGCACACCCAGCGCCTGAGCGGCCTCCTCCGTGAGGGGGAAGGTCTGGTCATAAGCCACCAGCCGGCTCAGCTGTTCCTCCCGGATCCCCAGCTCAGCCATAAGCTCCGGATCAAAACTCTTGGTCCAGGTGTTCAGCAGCCCGCTTCCGGAGGCCAGGCAGGGGGTGATCACCCGCTGCCCGGTCAGCCGGTAGTTGTTATAGGTTCCCTGGCCCATAATGATGTATTTGCTCAGGTCATACCCCTGCTCCCGCAGCATCATCAGCTTGAAGAAGGGGTAAATGGCGTTGACCATACAGCCGGTCTTTTGATAGTAGCGGCTGACGTATTCCGCATCATGGCGAAGACGCTTGCACACCGGCGCGGCCCCGGTATAGGACCAGGGATAGACCGGCGTGACCGGCTTCACCGCCCCGTCGCACAGCACCAGACTGTGCCAGGTTCCGCCCAGGGCGATCATATCCACCTGCCGGCCGTCCAACAGCTCCCGCCCCACAGATACCATGTCCAAATAGACGTTCTCCGCATTGTGGATGGTAACGTCCTCATAGTTTCCGGTATAGGCCCGGACCTTGACCTCAAAGCTCCGGTCCTCCGTATGGTACAGCATCGCCTTCGCAGAAGTGGTACTCGCTTCCAGTACCAGGATTTCCATGTTTTCTGCCTCCTGACGTCTTATTTCTCCAAAGCGCCGCCAAGCGGCCCCGCTTCGGCGAACGCTGTTAAAAATCCTTGCAGTCCACGACCACCTTCACGGTTCCTTCGCTCACGTCGGCGATCATGTCAAAGACACGCTCCGCATCCTTCATGGGAACAATGTGGGTCACGACCTTCTCCAGCTGCTCCTGAAGGTCCTTGGTGTACTCCACGGCCTGGCCAAATTCCTCCTTGGTGTAGACCCGGGTGCCGATCATCCACTGCTCCTTGAAATTGAGCTGCTGGAGGTTGACCTCGTGGGGCTTCTTATGAACGGATACCATGCAGATTGTGCCGCTGACCCGGGTGATCTCCGTCATGTCCATGGCGCCCTGGGCAGAGCCGCTGCACTCAAAGAGCACATCGCAGCCCTCACCGCCGGTGGCGGCCTTTACTACCTCGTTCAGGTTCTCCTTGGCCACATTCACCGGGGTGAGGCCAAGCTCCTCCGCAATGGCCAGGCGCTTCTCCGCCACATCGGAGATAAATACCTTGGCCGCGCCAATGTTCTTCAGCACGATGCCGGTGAGCATTCCGATGGGGCCGGCTCCGATGACCACAGCCACATCCCGTGCCTTGAACTCCGCCTGATGGACGGCCCGCAGGATCACGGCCAGAGGTTCCGTGACCACCGCAGCCCGGTCGCTCACACCGTCGGGCACTTTAAAGAGAACGTCCTCATCCACATACAGTTCTTCACACATCCCACCGTCCACATCAATGCCGATCAGGCCCAGAGTATTACACACATGGGCGCTGCCGGTACGGCAGGCGCGGCAGTGTCCACAGGAGAGGAGTGGATAGGCTACGACCCGGTCGCCCTTCTTGAACTTTTTCCCGTCCTCGGCCACCACGCCCAAAAACTCGTGGCCAAACACCAAAGGAGCCTTGGCGCGGGGATGGGTCCCCAGATAGATCCCGATGTCGGAACCGCACACACCACAGTACCTGACATCTACCTTCACCGCGCCCTCCCGGGCCGCAGGTGCGGGCACATCCTTTAAAACCGCCTGCTTGGGTCCCGCGTAAATCAAAGCTTTCATATTGAATCCGCTCCTTTCCAAAGTCGCTCCGCCTGGATCCTGCTTCTGTTTGCACCTCTCCGGCGGGGGTAAATATTTTTTAATTGTCTGATTTGATTTTTTATTTTGAATTTTAAATTCACAACTTGGCTATATTGTAAAGCCAGTCTTTCGCCTTGTCAATACCACCTCGAATTTTGCACGAAACGCCGCTTTATGACATTAATTTTTATTTTACCATTCTTAGCTCTTCTCTTCTATTGATTGTTTATCAATATTTGTTCTGATTTTTTACTTTATATTTTACTTAATTATTTTTATTCTTTTAGTTTTTTATTTTAACATTTCTTTTTGCTTCTTTTTCTAATTTTATATTTTTATAAATTATTTTAAACCTGTGAAAACGCGTTTTTCGTTTCATTCCCCAATAAAGAGAGGCGTTTTTTAGTCAAAACGCCCAACACGAACTCCAGCACCTCCTTTTTCTCCCCACCGCCATGATCCCCCTCCACTCCCTTGTCCACCCTTTGTAAGAATGATATATTTTTACGCTTTCTCCAAAAAAGGGCCTGTTCTTTTTGCTATTCCCACAAGATTTTGTTTCCTGTATGAAATAGAATTGACTTTCTTCTTTGCAGTGATAGAATAGTTTTGCAATAAAATTTAAAATTCAATTCTTTACTTTATTGAATTGCGGCCCGCCCTGAGTCAGCTCTGGCCGGGCCAATGAATCAGGAGGTTTTAACGATGTCATTTACCGTACTGGCCACCCCACGTTCCTTTGCCAAGAACGACGATGCCCCCATTCGCCTGCTGGAGGAGCAGGGCTGTACTGTGATCCGCCTTCCCATGAACGGCGGCGATCTTCAAGCACAGCTGCTGGAACAGCTGCCCCAGGCCGATGCTGTCATCGCTGGTCTGGAGCCCTACACCCGCTCCATGCTGGAGACGGCCAAAAATTTGAAGATCATCTCCCGCTACGGTGTTGGATATGATAAGGTAGACCTGGAGGCCGCTCATGCCATGGGGATCAAGGTCTCTATCACTCCCGGGGCCAACAGTGACTCGGTGGCCGATCTGGCCATGACCCTGATGCTCGCCGCTGCCCGAAATGTTTGTCCGATGGACGCCGCCATCCGCGCCGGTGGGCACGACAAGCCCATCACTGGCGTCGAGATGTGGAACAAGACTCTGGGCGTCGTCGGCACCGGCCGGATCGGCAAGGGCGTCATTCAGCGCGCCTCCGGCTTTCAAATGAAGGTCCTTGCCAACGATGCCTACCCCGATCCCGCCTTTGTGGAGGCCCACAACGGCAAATATGTGGATCTTGACACCCTGTTCCGCGAGTCTGACTTTATCACCCTCCACGCCCCCCTTACAGAGGAGACCCGGCACATGGTGGACGCCCGCCGTCTGGCGGAGATGAAGCCCCGGGCCGTTCTGGTCAACACCGCCCGCGGCGGGATCGTGGATGAGGACGCCCTGTATCAGGCTCTGAAGGAGGGACAGATTGGCGCGGCCGCCCTGGACGCCACCGTGGTGGAGCCCGCCTGCGGCAGTCCCCTGGCCTCTCTGCCCAACTGCATCCTGACCCCCCACGCCGGAGCCGCCACCTATGAGGCTGGTTATAATATGGGAATGCTGGCCGCCCAGAATGTGCTGGACGTGCTTTTCGGCAGGGAGTGTCGTTTCCTGGTATAAATCTCATCTGATGGATCAAGTAAATGGGGGAGTGTATGTTATGTCACAGTATCAATTCGGCGTTGTCGGTCTGGCCGTGATGGGCCGGGGCCTGGCCCTGAACCTGGCAGAGCACGGTTTTTCCGTGGCAGGGTATAATCTGGAACCGGAACTGACCGCCGCTTTTACAGCCGAGGGCCAGCGGCTGGGCTTCTCTGTAACCGGGTGCCCCTCCTATGAGGCCCTATGTTCCGCTCTGGAAAAACCCCGTAAGATCCTGATCATGGTCAAGGCCGGCAAACCAGTGGATTATGTGCTGGACGGCCTGCTCCCCTATCTGGAGGCGGGAGATGTTGTAATCGACGGCGGAAACTCTCATTATCCCGAGACCCAGGCCCGCCAGTTCCGCTGCCAGCAGTCCGGCATCCGTTTTCTGGGCATGGGCGTCTCCGGCGGCGAGGAGGGTGCCCGGCACGGGCCCGCCCTGATGCCCGGCGGAGATCCGGATGCCTATCGCTTGGCCGCCCCCTTCCTGACCGCCATCGCCGCCCATGTGGGCGGGGATCCCTGTTGCGCCTATATCGGCCCGGAGGGCGCCGGCCACTATGTCAAAATGGTGCACAACGGCATCGAATACGGCGATATGCAGCTGATCTGCGAGGCATACTATTTAATGAAGCGGCTTCTCCACCTCTCCCCAGATGAGATCGCGGACTACTTCCGCCGCTGGAATCTAGGAGAGCTTTCCAGTTATCTCATGGAGATCTCGGCCCACATTTTGACCGTTCCAGACCCCGAGACCGGAGCTCCGCTGGTGGATCAGATCCTGGGAGAGGCAGGCAGCAAGGGGACCGGGATGTGGACGGTGCAGGAGGCCCTCTCCCTGGGCGTCCCCCTGCCCACCATCGCGCAAGCCGTCTTCGCCAGGGATCTTTCCTGCCGCGCCCAGGTGCGTGCGGCGATGTCCAGGCAGGCGGCCCCTCACGAGCTCCCCGCCCCGGACCGGGACGCCTTTGCGGAAAAGATCCGCCGCGCTCTATATGCCTCCAAGCTCTGCTCTTATGCACAAGGCTTTGAACTGCTCCACCAGGCCAGCCAGCACTACCACTGGGATCTGGACCTGGGCGGCATCGCCCTGCTCTTCCGCGGAGGCTGCATCATCCGCGCCGCCTTCCTGGACCGGCTGGCTCAGGCCTACCGCGCCTGTCCCACGCTGGAGAACCTGCTGCTCTCCAGTGACTTCGCCTCCGTCCTGACCCAGTACCAGTCGGACTGGCGGGATGTTGTATCCACCGCCGCTCAGTGCGGCGTGGCAGTCCCCGCCTTCTCTGCCAGCCTGAGCTACTATGACGGGCTGTGCGACCCCGCAGGCCCGCTCAACCTGCTTCAAGCCCAGCGGGACTGCTTTGGCGCCCATACCTTCCGCCGAATCGACCGGGATGGGAGTTTCCACCACAACTGGTAACCGCCTCTTGCCTTTGGGGCGGGCGCCATCTATAATAGATTCAAGTTAAAACATCCTACGCCGCCCCACTGGACCGCAGCCAAATGGTTCACCCATTTCCTTCTTGCCCCATTTTGTGTGGGGCCAAGGTGTCTCCCGGCCCAGGCGGTCACAGCAGATTCAGCCACTTTAACAGGGGGAAATCATCCATGAACAGCGGTACGCATCTCGTTTCCAGCAACACACTGGTGGATGTGGCTTATCACAACATCCGAAAAGACATCATCGAGGAATATCTGCCCGCCGGGCAAAAGATCAACCTCAGCGATCTCTGCACCCGCTATGGGGTCAGCCCCACACCTATCAAACAGGCCCTCAACCGCCTGATGGCGGAGGGGCTTGTGGAGAATATCCCCCGCAAGGGCTGCCGGGTACGGCCTTTCAACTGGTCCGAGCTGGATGAGATATTTGAGCTGCGTCTGATCATGGAGGTCAGCTTTGCACCACAAGCCACCGTGGCAGTCCAAAACACCCCTCAGCTCCAGAAGCGCTTTGAGGACAACCTCCAAAAAAATATGGAGCTGGTCCAGTACTACGGCACTGCTGAGGAGTATTTTGAAACATACGAGATCGACCAGCAGTTCCATGAACTCATCATCCTCGCCAGCGGGAATCGCACAGCGATTCGGGTCTATAAAAATTTGAATTCCCATTCCTATGCGACCTATCTCTTTGGGAAGCAGCCGCGGATCCAGACCATCAACGGCATTCTGGAGCACCGCGCAATCTACGAGTCCATGAAGGCGGGTAATGTGGACCAGGTCCGCCACCTGCTGAAC
>ERZ860388.2262-NODE-2262-length-10611-cov-2.780409_pt1 | contig 10611 bp, 7 predicted proteins | sample MGYA00509978_ERZ860388 | MGnify/ENA primary metagenome ERZ860388 (study PRJEB30046, sample SAMN00715225) | human gut metagenome | study: EMG produced TPA metagenomics assembly of the A metagenome-wide association study of gut microbiota in type 2...
TGTGCCTTGATTTCTCTTAATTTATTAAAACATTTTGCCTGGAAATTAGCATCACCAACGCCAAGAATTTCATCAATAAGCAGAATATCCGCATCAACATTAATCGCTACAGAGAATGCAAGTCTCATATACATACCTGATGAATATGTTCTTACAGGATTATCTATGAACTCCTCAAGTTCTGAAAATGCTATGATATCATCAAGTCTCCTGTCAATCTCTTTTTTATCAAGGCCAAATATTGATGCATTTGTATATATGTTTTCACGTCCGGACATATCAGGATGGAAACCGGCACCAAGTTCAATAAGACTTGATACTCGTCCGCACATTTCAATAGTTCCTGAATTAGGATACATAATCTTTGTAAGCATTTTGAGAGTTGTACTCTTACCACAACCATTCTTGCCTACCAGACCAATTGCCTCCCCCTTTTTTACATTGAAACTGATTCCTTTAAGTACCTGTCTCATCTCATATTTATTACGTTTCCAGAAAAGCATCTTTTCTTTTAATTCACTTCCCTTATCGTAATAAACCTTAAAACTTTTTGTTATATTATTAACTTCAATTGCATTTTCTTTATTCATACTTAAAACCATGCCTTTCTACCGGTATTCATTAGAACTCCTCAGCAAAACCTTTCTGAAGCTTTTTAAACATAACTTCGCCTATCACTATAAATACAATTCCCACAATTAATGCCAGAAGTAATGAGTGAAGTTCCGGCACCTCTCCGTAATAAATAATCTGTCTGTAGATTCTTATTATAGGTGTCATGGGATTAAGATTGAAAAGAAATACAAGCCAGTAACCTGCACCTGAATTCTCAACCATATCTACACCATACATAACAGGTGTAAGATACTGCAACGCCATAACAAATATGCCAAGAATATACTGTAAATCTCTCAGATATACCGTGATTGATGATACAATAAGTGCAATTCCAAGACATAATATATACTCTACTATCATAACAATCGGCAGACAAAGCATTGCATGAATATGAATCCCACGTCCTGCAATAATTACAACGCCAAATACCACAATGAACGTAAGTATCATATTAACAAACGCACTTGTTACAGTTGCTATAGGAAGTACTTCTCTCGGGAAATATATTTTCTTTACCATATCTTTTTCTCTCAGAATACTTGATGCACCATCCGTAACACTTGATGAAAAAAACATCCATGGCACGAGTGCAACGAAAAGGAACAGATAATACTGCTCATAACTTGCTCTCATAATTACCGAGAAAACTATTGTATATACAACAAGCTGTAATAACGGGTTAATAAATGTCCATAAAAATCCAAGAACCGAACCTTTATATCTTCCCCTTAAATCTTTTCTTACAAGACTGAATATCATTTCCCTGTATTCGTATAATTCTTTTAAATGCTGCATACTGACCTCCATTCGTATTCACTAAAAAGCTGCATACATAAATCCGCTTGAACCCGAATCTGTATAACCAAACAATAATGCCAGAATAATAATTCCATAATAAAGCAGCCATCTTACAGCTAATGGCTTTGATGCTATCGTTTCCCTTATCTTAATGCCTTTTTCTTTAAAAATTCCGACAATAAATATTACCACACACCCTACTGCTATGACAATATAATCTTTTGGCTTTAATTCAAACTGTTTAAATATATCCCATGTCAGCAGCTGTACATTTAGCTTTGTAAACATCTCTGTCATCATCTTAACAGCAGTTCTCATTCCCAACTCACAGCAGTCGAATATCCATCCGATATTTACAAGAATAAATGTTCTGATTATCTTAAATATCTTCCAGCCTCTGCCATCACCGTTAATATGAAACTTTTCTAGTCCCTTTTTATAAATCGGTTCACACAGATTGCTGAATGCAATTATGATACCATTATATAAACCATATGCTATATAACGCACTTCAGCCCCATGCCATATACCTACAATAAAGAATATTACAAGATTGGCAAAACATATCGGAAGCGTTCTTCCCAGATGATTACCAAGATGCTTCTTTCCCCATTTACTGAGTTTATTCATGCCTTTAGATAATGACATCGGATAAAAAATATAATCTTTCATCCATGTACCAAGACTGATATGCCATCTTCTCCAGAATTCGCCAAGATTTTTTGAAAAATACGGCTGTCTGAAGTTCTCATCAAGATGTATCCCGAATATTTCTGACGCACCGATTACCAGGTCCATTCCGCCGGCGAAATCACAATATACATATATAGAAAATAAAAGAAGTGCAAATACAATGTGTACTCCCGAATATGTATTCAGACTTGAAAATACAGTATTTGCCGCAACGTAAGCCCTGTCTGCAAGAATCAGCTTCTTTGCAAGTCCCCATGCCATACGCTGCATGCCAAACTCCACATTCTTAATATCAAAGTCATGTCCTTCAAAAAACTGCGGTGCAAGTCTGTCGTATCTTCCGATAGGACCCTGTAAAAGCTGAGGAAGAAATGCCGTAAAAAGAGCAAGTTTAAATATATTTTTTTGTGCCTCATACTTTTTCTGATATACATCTATCACGTAACTCATAGTCTGGAATGTATAAAATGAAATTCCAAGAGGCATTATAATCTTAAATCCCGGAAGCTTTGCTGTATTTCCAAATAATGCTCCCACTGCATTGATATTGCTTATAAAGAAATTGATATATTTCATGCCCGTCAATATACCAAAATTGCATAAAAGGCATGCAATTAGAAGCCTGCGTCGATTTTTCTTATCAACGCAAGCCTCCATCTTAATTGTAAATATATAAGACGATATTATCGTAAATATAATATACCCCATATATTTAATTCCATATGTAGCATAAAAAGCAAAACTCATAATCAGCAGCACAACCCACTGATACTTTTTCGGCATAAGATAATATATAAATGCCGTAATCATAATTGTAAATAAAAACCCCGCAGAAATGAATGACATATCTGTTCTCCTAGATTATCTTCCAAGCATCTTATCTTCAGACCATATTTCAACTTTATACTTGTTAGCCTTGTTATATCTCTTTCTCAAGTCTTTGAGCTGCTTTAAGTATTCCATTGTAACTTTTCCTGAAAGCTTTGATTCGCCCTCTGTTCTTTGCTGGAACTTGTAAGGAATCTCTATAACTTTTGAATATGTACCCATAGCAAGAACTTCTACCATAATCTTCCATCCAATTGGCTGAAGGTCAGCATGTTCAATTACTTCTCTTCTGAACATGAAAAGTCCGCTTGTAGGGTCAGAAATCTGTCTTAAACACGGAAGCATAATCTGTCCAATCTTTCTTGCAGTTCCTGATACAAACTTTCTGTACCAGTTAAGTCCGCCGTCATCGCCACCGGGAATAAGACGGCTTGGAATACAGAAATCAGCACCTGCTTCCATAGCTTTATACATATATTTAAGCACAATCGGAGGATGCTGTAAGTCCGCATCCATACATGCCATATACTCACCTTTTGCAAGTCTGAAGCCTTTAAGAACTGCTGTTGCAAGTCCGCTCTCACCTGTTCTGTGTTCCATTCTCACTGCCGGGAAATCTTTTGCAACCTCCATAATTATCTGTGGTGTATCATCTTTACTGTCATCCACAAAAAGAATCTCATAATCAATTCCTTTAAGTGCCTCATCTATCTGTGTTACAAGATTTCTAATGTTCTTTCCCTCATTAAATGTAGGTACTACTACTGATAACATTGTATTTTCTCCTTTTTATTCAAAATAAATCCGTATTATCGCTTGTGTCTAAGCTAATTGATTATAATACTTATTTATAAAATATACAAGTATCAATTCCAATATCCGAGTTCTACACCTTTAAGATATATGCCTTTTCCTTTTGAATAATAACCCTTTGAATTAAGATGAGTCCAATCAGCTCTTATTCTTTTAGAGATTCTGCCTATTCTATAATTTTCAAGATCTTCCAATGTAGGTACAAGTCCTAAATCTTTAAGCCCATTCTGAATAAGATACGTTCTCATATTGATAAAATGGTCACCATATGCAAGTCTTAAAGCTGCTTCCCATGATGTGTCGCCAATGCCTATATAATCACCGTTTGCATCCGTTTCCCCCTGACTGAGATCACCAATAGATGTTCCCGGGTCATCCGTGTCACCTACAACAATATAATATTTGCAGCCAAACTCCTGAATCATGGCATCATATTGAAGAATAAGTGTCTTATAATCATTTTCCCAGCCACCGTTACTTCCTATCTCAAGAATAAGAATATCGCCGCTGTGATCAATTGCTGTTTTTGTATAAACTCTCGTTCCCTCAGGTATTGTTATTGTCTCATATGCCGGTGTTGGTGCTTCTGTTGTCGGTTCCTGTGTTGTTGGTTTTTCTGTCTGAGTTTCTTTTGTCGGATTTTCTTTTGTGGCTGTCCCAGTCTCTTTTATAACAGCCGCATCAGAATCTTTTCCCTTAACATTAGCAAATGCCGCAAGTTTATTAGAATTCTGTGATTCACTTTTTAATTCAATCTCATATATTCTTGAAATATAATGTCTGTCATCTGTTTTTCTTACATGGAACACTCTGTCTAATATATAAACATTATCAAGAAATCCCCAGTCATTAGAAATAAAATCGCCATTGTCACCTCTTACAATTCTTATCTGTGTCTCACTGGCGTCATTTATTGTTACAGTTCTGTCCGTTTTCATTGCAAGTCCACCCTGCATCATTGCAATCTCATCGGAAGTTGCCCCCGGCATACCAAAATTATGTGTCGGTATATGACTAAACATTTCTAACGTTCTAGGATATGTATAGGATTTCCCATTATAATATCCCTCTACGTATTCAGACCCATTTCCCCATGTCATAGAATCTCCCCAGCAAGAAATCTCCCTGTACTGTCCGTCATATGGTATACATTCAGACGTCATAGTTCTTGGAGGCAGTTCCCATGGTGCCTGATCTTCATCCGGCAATTCTTCCATTAATTCTTCGGCTTCTTCTTCCGAAATTTCTGTTTCCGTCTCAGTTTCCGTCTCCGTTTCCGTTTCCGCCTGGGTTGTCGTAATTTTTTCAGTCTCAGAGAGTGCCTCTGTCGTCAATACTTCCTTATTCTTAGGTCTGTTGACCTTTTTCCAGCCTACAACTCCACAGACCGAAGCTATAACAATAATGATTACAAACAATGATGTAACAGCAACATTCTTCCTGTCGCTGAAAAAAACATTTAGTCTTTCGCCAAATTTTCTCAAATTCTGATTATTTTGTTTTTTATTTGTTCCTTTCCTTCTTTTAAGTTTAATTTTCAATGACCTTTTCTCCTTTTCTTTCCAGCATTCCCTCTCAGTATTCCACATATCTATATACGTAATACTACATCAGCCAGCAATCAGAATTATACCACAAAAACAATAAAAATAACTCTAAAGCGAAAAAGGTTATTAAAACAATAGAATCAATAGCAATTATTTTCTTTTCATTTTTTAATTCCAAATACTCCCGTCCACCGGCAGTCATCAAATCATACGCACCAATAAATATGACAAATGAGCCTATTATAAATCTGCATGTGCTCATAACATGTGATGTTAGTGGGACAAGAAGTGCTATTATTCCAAAAAATGCCATTGAATAATATTTTCTGTAAATCATATATGCATATACAGCAAATGCTGCAATACAGAACCAGCCCATATATGTATATCTTGGTTCAATCTGCCCGGTACACGCTTTCCACATAACTCCGATTACAGGAAAATATGAATCTTCTCTCCAGGCAATCTGAACATGCATGAATGCCCACACATCTCCGCAGAAAAATCTCAAAAATGTCATATATATAAATGTTCCGAGAGGACAAAGCATAACTGACAATATCTCTTTCGGCGTCTTTATAAAATGAACCACAAAATCTCTGACGTTTTGCCAGATTCCTGCTTTTTTGCTGTCAATAACTGTATTTTTATTCTTATAGTCAAGATAAAGTTCGATAATCAGTGCAAATACAAGTGTACAGCCCACAATTCTTGTTGCACTTGCAAATGCAGACATAAGTCCCGCAATAAGCCATTGCTTTTTCTGGCTGAAATAAAAGAATAAAACAATAAACATTATAAACATCGCTTCAGTATAAACAGATGCACAATAAAATGAATATGGTGCCATAAACATAAGAATTCCAAGAAGAATTCCATAATTATTATTAATATCCGGCTGTGTACCATTATTTATTTCATATCTGTCTCGAAGCCATTTTATACCAAAATATGCTGCTATATAAATACACACATTTGATACAAACATGCCAACCCAGTACGTATCGGCTTTCCAGAATGTGAGCAGTTTCACAAACTGGCAGACAATAACATACATCGGAAAGAACGCCCAGTTCGCCTGCGGGTCAGTATCAAGAGGAAATGTATATCCATTATCTACCATAAACTGGTATCTTTTTGCATCCCACTCATTCATAAGGAAACTAAACGACCGGTTTGTTCCCATAATTCCATTGTATACCGGTACCATAATAAGCATAACCACCCTTGATAGTACAAGTATAAAAAGCAATTGAACAGCCAGTCTGAAATTACTGTTCTTTTTGTATTTTTCAATCAAAGTATTCATTCTTTATCCCCTATTTGGACAGCTGCATCAGAACAACTGCATCAGCCTTATAACAATCTGATAAATCAATGCCGGAATTGCCGCTACTACAGGAATTAAAAACATTGCAACAATTACAATATTATAAAGTTCAAGATATATGAATGCTGCACACATTTTTAATAAAGCTGGCACTTTCAATTTTGTAAACTTCAAAATAAGTGCTGATGCTATCATCATAATAAGTGTTGCTAAAGATATAAGCATTCCTGCTTTTTTGCCTTTAGGCTCAAATGTCATCTCAATCACATTTTCACCTGCATGAATATCAACACCTGTAAAAAGTCCGCAGACACTCTTAGCTTTTACTTTCTTTCCATTCACCTTTACATTCCAGTTATCACTGTATACAACAGGAATAAGTGCCATATTATTTACACCGCTTCCGTTAAGCTTAACTGTAAGCGAATCTGAAGTATATGATGTCTCACAGTAATCATCGGCATGTTTATCGACAAGTGACTGCATCTTATCCATATCAAGTCCGGCAAATGATACCTCACTTACCTTCAGATACCATGGGTCATCATATTCAACTCTTATTGTAAAATTCTCATTCTCAAATGTGCCAAGATATACGAGATTATTATTATAATCTGTAAAATATGCTGTATTCTTAACATCACCAAGTGTCGGAACAAGAACCGCTTCACCATTGACATATATATGCATTGAACTTATAAGCCATGAAGCATTAGCATCTGTATTGCGGTTATTTACATCAACAATATTAATATAAACAGCCTGTTTTCCATCTGCTCTTACATTATACTCCCTTATAACCGATGACTCTTTCTTAGTATATGACATGCCATTAACAATATCCTGTGTGTCATTAGTGAGTGCCTTGTAGAAAATATTATGTAAATCTTCCCAGTTGCCGCTGAAATCCTGACGTGTAATGTTTTTATTTACACTCATTGCAAAAGGAAGCTTGTAATTAGCATCATATAACGTATAGTCTCCATCACTTCTTACTGCTGTATACATCTGTGAATCAAGTTCATTCACATTGACTGCCTGAGTAACATGAAAGAGTGAATTAGTAAATACCGTGCCGCCTGAATCAAGAAGCCAGAGGAAATACTTAGAGTAACCCAATTTCTTTGAATAATTCTGTGTATCACTCTGAAGTGCCGCCGTAAAGCTTGACATTGCACTCCTCCTTAAAATAAGCGGATAGTTAGCATTAAGGCTTATATCCGGATTGACAATTCTGTCAGTCACAGACTCTTCAATGTCAAGTGAATCTTTTACTTCATTTGCCAACTGAAAATAATCGCCATACTGATATGGCATATATTCATAAAACTTAGGTGGTCCAATAAGCGAATATGCACCAATAAATACTTCTATAGCAACTATCGCTATAATAGTATTAAAATCAAATCCAATTCCATCTTTTTTAAGCTTTTTATTATAAAAAATAAATGCTGCTATAAATATCGCTATAAATAATATAAATGCTGCTAAGATGATATCATTTGAAGGAATAATATTATAAATAACTGCATATACAGCTGCCGCTACAACAAATATGACAAGCTGTTTTACAAGCTGTTTTTTATCAGCTGTCACTTCTTCAAACATCCGCTGTGCAAAATACGCAGCAACAGTTATAAGCGTAAATGCGACAATATATCCGTTTCTCAACGTATATCCGTTATACGAACCAAAATGCCACATAAGATTGATTCCTTCGACAACAATTGGCAGAAGCGAAATAAGAAGCAGGGAAATCATATATCTTATATTATTCTTCTCTTCTTTGAACTTCTTTAAGCCCATAATTATTACTGCTGCTGCAAATGCCATTCCATAGAGCATCATCCATCTCTGAAATGCTGCCATCTGTCCGTCAGATATAATAGCACTCTTTATCCAGCCGATATACTGCGATACAATTCCCTGTCCGGAGCCACCTCTCTGTGAGCCTGAAAGCTGCATCATTACAGGCACAAGCACAAAACATGAAAGCCCAAGTCCTGCAACAGTTCCAATTCCAAGATTCCATGCATGTTCCTTGATTTTTTCTTTCTTAGACATAAGAAGAACATACGCCCCGCTTATAAGGAATATGTATACAAGTGACATGGCACCGAGATAATAGTTAATTATGAAAATAATTGCAACCATTATTATGTAAAAAAGCTTTTTGCCTGTCTGCATCATATTTTCATATGCAAGCATAAGGAGTGGGAATAATGCAACTATATCCATCCATGGTGTAAAGCATGAACCATAGAGCACTGTATATCCGCAGAATGTATACATAAGTGAAAATACAACTTTCATATTATATGAAAGACTGTTATATTTTTTATTAATATATGCATACATGGCAACTGCCATAAATATCATTTTTACAAGCGTAAGTATTGATATACTTTCAAGTATCAGAGTTCTCGGAAAAAAATACAGCAAAAGATTAAAAGGACTAAGCATTGAAAATGCAGATATACTCATTGATACATTCGTGCCAAATCCTGTGTACCAGTCAAACCACAATGACGCCTTTCCATGCATCCAGTCCCAAAGATGTGCATAGAGTGGTGCTACCTGCTGCATATTGTCAAAATAATCTATACGGTTAGCTCCAAACGGCCATATACATTTAAAAACATAAATAAATACAATAACCGCACACGTAATCAATCCGGGTATGGCATATAATTTTACTCTCTGAAATAACGATTTGTTGTCTTTCATAACGCCTCCATCACTTAATAATCAACCAGCCTGCATTATTCAAGGCAGGTACTCCACAGTGTAAAACTGTTTCCTCTTTCTGTCTCAAATTTTATTGTAAATAATTTATCACTCACAGCATTTCCTGCTTTAAAACTGTATGTTCCGTCTTTTTCAAACTCACCTATCTGCTTATCATCCGCATATACCTTTACGGCTCCTGTAACATTTTTTACCTCAATCGTATATGTAACATTATCCGCATTTTTTTCAGGAAGATAATATATGTAGCTTTCAGATGCATTGCTTACGCTTCCGTCATACTGCTCCCTGTTCCAGCCCTGACCTTTCCTCACACATACATCCCATGTATAAGGACTTCCATTTCTGTCTTTGTATGATGTACAGATTTCTTTGGTTCCAAGTTTATAGCTTAATCTGCCATATCCCGGCCAGTCAGAAAGTTCGTGCGTTATATAATACATCTTATATTCAATTCCTACTTTTGGGGTAATTCCCCACCACATTACAATTATATAAAATAATACCAATATAATACTTGCACTGTAAAGCACAATCCTTGTCTTCTTACCGCCACTTTTCATCAGAAACCTGCCTTTTTATTTTACGTCGTAAAGCCCGCAGCTGATGCGGGCTTACATGACACATTGTGTCCATGTAACACATGTATAAATACACTTCGTGTATTTATACATGTGTTACTATGCATGTGCCTTTTCCTTTAATACTAATGCTTCTTTTTCCTGAACTTACAAAGAAGCTCTCTCCCGCTTTGAACGGAACTTCCTGCTTATAATCATCTGCCTCTATCGTTCCGCTTCCCTCTATAAATACAAGTGAAACAAATGATGATTCATCTGCAACAATCTTAACTTCGTCTTTTATCTCATATTTGAGACATTCAAAGTATTTGCACTGTACAAGACGTTCAAGGGAATAATGCTCATTTTCCTCAAGCATAACTTCCGTTGTATTATCTTTCACATAAGCTTTTGTGTCAACAACATCAAGTGCTTTTTTTACATGAAGTTCTCTCGGATTGCCATACTTATCTCTTCTGTCATAATCATACATTCTGTATGTGCAGTTTGAGTTCTGCTGGATTTCACAAATAATTATTCCGGCTCCTATAGCATGTATTGTTCCGGCTTTAACCATAACAACATCGCCCTTTTTAACTTCAATTTTATTGAGAATGTCTGTTATTGTATTATCTGCAATTCTGCGTTCAATCTCTTCTTTATCAGTATTCTTTTT
>ERZ860388.2265-NODE-2265-length-10595-cov-3.103510_pt1 | contig 10595 bp, 4 predicted proteins | sample MGYA00509978_ERZ860388 | MGnify/ENA primary metagenome ERZ860388 (study PRJEB30046, sample SAMN00715225) | human gut metagenome | study: EMG produced TPA metagenomics assembly of the A metagenome-wide association study of gut microbiota in type 2...
GGAAAAAGGAAAGCACCTCCCCGCCCGGCAACAGGAACTGACACCGTCACAACCGCAAATCACACCCTTCGACGAAGAGTTTATGCAACAGGTCATGGAATATATGGAGGAACAAATGGACAATTCGGAACTTACCATAGACGACTTTGCCAATAAACTGCTACTGAGCCGTACGGTATTCTATCGGAAACTAAAATCAATAGTAGGCCTGACCCCTGTAGATTTCATACGCGATATCCGTATCAAACGCGCAGTGCAATTGATCGACAGTAGCAGGTTCAACATATCCCAAGTAGCCTATATGACCGGCTTCAATGACCCGAAGTATTTCAGCAAATGCTTTAAGAAACAAATGGGAGTGACACCAACAGAATATAAAGACAAACAGAAGCAATAGTAACGCATTTCCCCTTTTTCTACCGGATATTCCCCCGCTATCCGGCAAAAAGTCCGTACTATTGCAAACTGAATTCATAACGTACATAATTAAAGGATCAATCATGAAACACACGTTTGTGCATATCTTATGTAAAAAGGTAACCGTATTAATGTTAGGCGTCGGACTGGGAACTACCCTTTCGGCCCAATTACCCTATCAAAATCCGGATCTGACCCCGGAACAAAGAGCAACTGATCTTCTGCAACGTCTGACTGTGGAAGAAAAGGTATCACTCATGCAAAACAATTCACCGGGTATCCCCCGATTGGGTATCCGGCCTTATGAATGGTGGAACGAGGCTCTGCACGGAGTAGCACGCGCCGGACTGGCCACGGTCTTCCCTCAAACGATCGGTATGGCCGCCTCCTTCAACGATTCTCTTGTTCAGAAAGTATTTACCGCCGTATCTGACGAAGCCAGAGCAAAAAACCGTGCATTCAATGATCAAGGACAATACAAGCGTTATCAGGGACTGACCATGTGGACCCCCAATGTCAACATTTTCCGTGATCCACGATGGGGACGCGGACAGGAGACGTATGGTGAAGATCCTTATCTGACCAGCCGCATGGGAGTGGCAGTAGTCAAAGGATTGCAAGGGCCGGACAGCGCACGTTACGATAAATTACATGCTTGTGCCAAACACTTTGCCGTTCATTCCGGCCCGGAATGGAACCGTCACAGCTTCAATGCCGAGAACATTGCTCCGAGAGATTTATGGGAAACCTATCTACCGGCATTCAAAACCTTAGTACAAGAAGCGGATGTGAAGGAGGTGATGTGTGCCTATAATCGTTTTGAAGGTGATCCCTGTTGTGGAAGTAACCGCCTGTTGACACAAATTCTACGGGACGAATGGGGATTCAACGGAATTGTGGTTTCTGATTGTGGCGCTATCTCCGACTTTTGGGGAGCCAAAAAGCACAATACCCATCCGGATGCCGCCCACGCATCGGCTGATGCCGTCTTAAGTGGAACAGACTTGGAATGCGGCAGCAATTACCGGAAATTGACAGATGCCGTCAAAGCCGGAATCATCAGTGAAGAACAGATAGACATTTCCGTAAAACGATTGCTAAAAGCACGTTTTGAACTGGGAGAAATGGAAGAATCCCATCCATGGGCTCTTCCATACAGTATTGTAGACTGCCCGGAACACCGTCGCTTGGCTCTGCAAATAGCACACGAAACCATGACGCTCCTGCAAAACAAAGAAAATATACTGCCACTCGACAAACATGCCAAAGTAGCCGTAATAGGCCCCAATGCAAACGATTCTGTAATGCAATGGGGAAATTACAATGGAACTCCGTCACATACAAGTACACTTCTATCTGCCCTCCGATCCAAACTACCGGCTGCGCAGCTCATCTACGAACCTGTGTGTGGACTGACTGATGATATTACTTTCAATAGCCTGTTCAACCAGTGCAGTTACCATGCAAAACCAGGTTTTACCGCTACTTATTGGAACAATCCGGACTTTAAAGGAGAAGCGGATGCAACCGTTCAGCTTTCTACTCCTTTTCGTTTCACGACCTTAGGTGCCACTGCATTTGCCCCGGGGATAGAATTAACCGGATTTACCGGCCGTTATCAGACTGTATTTCGTCCGAAAAAGTCGGGTAATGCCATTTTCCGTTTCCAGACAAACGGTGATATCCGGGTAAATATCAACGGAAAAGAAGTAATCAAGACCGGTAATATCAAAAACCCGGAAAATTTATATACTTTACAGGCCCAAGCCGGAAAAAGCTATGAAATCGTCATTGAGTTCAAACAGATAAAGGATGGTGCTTATTTCAATTTCGACTTGGTGGAAGATATTCCTCTGAATATGAATGCAACACTTGAAAAGTTGAAAGATACGGAAATCGTAATCTTTACAGGAGGAATCTCTCCATTGCTCGAAGGAGAAGAGATGAAAGTTTCCGCTGCCGGATTCAAAGGAGGCGACCGGACCGATATCGAACTTCCCGCCGTTCAGCGCAATGTATTGGCAGCACTGAAGAAAGCCGGAAAGAAAGTCATATTCGTCAACTTCTCCGGTTCGGCCATGGCACTGACTCCCGAAACGGAAAACTGTGATGCCATTCTGCAAGCCTGGTATCCCGGACAGGAAGGGGGCACAGCCGTTGCCGACGTACTTTTCGGAGATTATAACCCTGCGGGACGGCTTCCCGTCACTTTCTATAAGAATATGGAGCAACTCCCGGATTTTGAAGATTACTCCATGCAGGGCCGCACCTATCGCTATATGAAAGAAGCACCCCTTTTCCCATTCGGTTACGGACTCAGTTACACCACCTTTACTTATGGTAAAGCCCGTGCGGATAAAAAACGTATTTCAACAGGAGAAAAAATGACGCTTACCATTCCTGTCAGCAACACCGGCAGCAGAGACGGTGAAGAAGTAGTACAGGTATATCTCCATCGGGAAGATGACCCAGAAGGACCGACAAAAACGTTGCGTGCTTTCAAAAGAGTGGAAATTACTAAAGGAAAGAGCCTGAATGTAAAGATAGAACTACCCTATACAGCTTTTGAATGGTTTGATAACAGCACCCATACCATGCATCCCATGAGGGGCGAATACGAAGTGCTATATGGTGGCAGTTCCAGAGCCGAGGACTTACAATCAATAAAAATACAACTACAATAAAAACATGAAAAAACTGATTATTGCCTGTTTCACTGTTGCGCTATTGACCAACAGTGCACAAGCTCGAGAAACCGAAATCAATGTACACCCCCGGGAGACCGGAATGAAACTATGGTATGACCACCCTGCAACCCAATGGGTAGAATCCCTGCCATTAGGAAACGGACGTTTAGGAGCTATGGTTTACGGTGATCCGATACATGAAGAATTTCAATTAAACGAAGAAACCATATGGGGAGGTTCGCCATACAACAATACCAACCCGAAAGCAAAAGAAGCCTTACCACAAATACGGCAATTGATCTTCGAAGGCCGAAACAAAGAGGCACAAGCACTTTGCGGTCCCAATATCTGCTCGCAGACAGCCAACGGTATGCCGTATCAAACGGTAGGTTCCCTCCATCTCGACTTCGAAGGAATCAGCAGTTATTCCAATTATTATCGTGAGTTGGATATTGAAAAAGCTATCACCACCACCCGCTTCACCGCCGGAGGAGTGACCTATACCCGGGAAGCATTTACCTCTTTCCCCGATCAGTTACTGATCATCCGGTTGACGGCCTCGGAAAAAGGGAAACTCTCTTTCACAGCCCGTTACAGTACGCCTTACCAAGAGAATATCACTAAAAGCATCTCCTCCCGGAAAGAGCTTCAAATGGATGGAAAAGCCAATGACCACGAAGGCATCGAAGGTAAAGTGCAGTTCACCGCACTGACACGTATCGAACGGAACGGCGGACACATGGAATCCGTTTCGGACACATTACTCCGGGTCCGTAATGCCAATAGTGTAACCATCTATGTATCGATAGGTACCAACTTCATAAACTATAAAGATATATCAGGCGACGCTCGAAAAACCGCTCAAACCTATCTGAAAAATGCCGGAAAGAATTATCTGAAAGCCAAAGAAGCCCATTGCGCTACTTACGGAAAGTGGTTCAATCGTGTCTCTCTCGATCTGGGCAGCAATGCACAAGCTGCCAAACCGACCGATGTACGGGTGCATGAATTCGCTTCGGCTTTTGATCCGCAACTGGCCGCTCTGTATTTCCAATTCGGACGGTATCTGCTAATATGCAGTTCCCAACCCGGTGGACAAGCCGCCAATCTTCAAGGCATTTGGAACTATCAGTTACGTGCCCCTTGGGATGGAAAATATACCACCGATATCAACGTGGAAATGAACTATTGGCCTGCCGAACCTACCAACCTGGCAGAAATGCACGAACCTTTTCTGCAAATGGTAAAGGAGGTAGCCGAACAAGGCCGGCAAAGTGCCGCTATGTATGGCTGCCGGGGATGGACGCTTCATCACAATACGGACATCTGGCGTTCCACCGGTTCTGTAGACGGTCCGGGATATGGTATTTGGCCTACTTGTAATGCTTGGTTCTGCCAGCATTTATGGGATCGTTACCTGTTCTCCGGCAATCGCGATTACCTTGCCGAAGTATATCCACTGATGCGTAGTGCCTGCGAGTTCTATCTGGACTTCCTGATACGTGAGCCACAAAACAACTGGTTGGTAGTATCGCCCTCTTACTCTCCCGAAAACCGTCCGTCGGTAAACGGGAAACGCGATTTTGTCGTCGTGGCAGGTACTACTATGGATAACCAAATGGTAAGCGACCTTTTTCATAACACATTGGAAGCCGCATCCTTGATGGGCGAATCATCCACTTTCATGGATAGTCTGCAAACAGTCGTTCAAAACTTAGCTCCTATGCAAGTGGGACGCTGGGGACAGCTACAAGAGTGGATGGAAGACTGGGATAATCCGAAAGACCGTCATCGCCACACATCTCATTTATGGGGATTGTATCCGGGACGCCAGATCACCCAAAACACCTCCATCCTTTTTGAAGCAGCCAAACGCACACTCGAAGGTCGCGGAGACCATTCCACCGGTTGGTCTATGGGATGGAAAGTCTGTTTTTGGGCACGGCTTCTCGATGGGAACCATGCTTATAAGCTAATTACCGAACAACTCCATCCTACTACCGACGAAAAAGGACAGAACGGAGGAACTTATCCCAACTTGTTCGATGCTCATCCTCCTTTCCAGATAGACGGTAACTTTGGCTGTACGGCAGGAATCTCCGAGATGCTGGTACAGAGTCATGCCGGTAGTGTACATCTGCTACCCGCACTACCCGATGTGTGGAAGAAAGGAAGCGTAAAAGGACTTCGCTGCCGTGGCGGATTTACAGTAGAAGAACTGAATTGGGAAGACAACCAACTCCAAACAGCCCGTATCACCTCATCCATAGGAGGAACTCTACGTATTTGCACGGCCACCCCGTTATCACTTAACGGCATTGCATTAAAACCGGTAAAGCGTTCCGAATGTGACAATTCATTATTGAAAAGTCAACCGATACGTCGTCCTCTGATTGCCGCCGATGCTCCAATCAATACAACCGTGCAGCCCAAAACTTATATATATGATATAGAAACGGTAGCCGGAGAAAGTTATCTGATAATGAAAAAATAAGAACCTGTCCCCTTTCTCTTAATATAAATAGAGGGGGGGAAATCTACCTATTTTTCGCGATTATAATTAGGGATATCCAGTAAATACCTTTAAAAAATAATATGACATATGAAGATGACTTACTAATATCATCTCATATGCCATTTTTATTGTGTTTTGTCTCTCTGACCTAAAATTTCATCCGTTTGGGCATAATGTTTTGAAAGAAGCCTGACAACTTCTTCTAATAGATTCTTTATAATCATGCTATGCGGCTTTCTTCTGTCTGTTTTTGATTTTATTTTATTAGATTCTCTGCTTGCTTACTACCTCACGACCATTCATTCTGTACCTATTTTTTCAAGAAGTACACACATTTCTAATCTGGCAGCATATTTATCTTTTATGCCAAAGAAACCAACCATAAGCATCTTCGGTCATCAAAAATTCAAAATAGATATGATGTAGAGAGCATAAATATAATATATATTGTACATTGACATGGTTGTTATATGGCGCAGGAATAGTATAAAACAACGCTTCATCATCCTTCTTAAGATATTTATTCAACACACTATCTATTCCATATTCATTATATAATTCAAGTATCGTAGAATCAGTCCGAATACGGTTATTTAAATACAACCTATTATACAAGACAGAATCGATTTCAATACATTTCTTTTCTTCGATATGTTTATACACTTCATTAGAAAATGATTTATAAGACATCAATTTAATATTCTGAGACTCATAAAAATACCCTAAAGTATAATAGATCATTATAGAATCTTTACCTTCGCAAATGACCGGAACACAAACGAATACATCAAAATAGCGTTCGTCTTCAAAAATCGCTTTCCACTCTGGTTGGCAAGATGTGAATAACACTTGCATAATAAATAAGACATAAAATATACACTTTTTCATTTTACTGCTTTTTTCTATTATAAAAATAATCCAATGGCCTCAAAGGCTCACCCATTGCTTTTCTTACTTTATTCTCTATTTCAATCGCATGATTCTCTGCTTGCTGTACTGCGTCCATTTCATCTTCATTAGCATATCCATCTTCATTTTTATCCCAATTAACACCTTTGCCATTCATAAAATCATCCGCATGCCCCAATTCATGAGCAAGCCCAATAACAGGAGGTCTGAGGCCTGATCTTGTTGATTTGGAATTCAAATCAAAATAGATGGTAGAGCCCTGTTTTACTGCCGCATTTCGATAATTCTTTACCGTTACATTTTTTGATGTTTCCTTTCTATCATTGGTTGGAACAATATTTACTTCGAGTTCACTTTCCTCCATGTCTTCAATCATATTTTTCACATCTTCATCTGTTTCTTTTAGTTGTTCTATTTGTGTTTGTACCTGTGATTCAAAATTATCTACACCAAAGAAAGCCGCAACTCTTCCCCAGAAACTACCCACTACAATTTTCCTCCCATCCGGATCTATCAAATGTACAAAATCATTTGCACAGTACGCGTACGGTGACCAATGGTAATACTTTTCCAACAAAGGATCCATCGTTGAGAATCGTGGAACGAGTGTGTATTGCAGGCGAGCACCGGAATCATACATGTTGAAACCATGCATTGACAATTCTTCTTTCCCACAAAACCGGCGATTCTGAATATCATAACCTGTTCTACGGAAAATAGCTCCCGAAGGGAGATATTCCATGCTCTGAAGCACCTCTCCTGTCTCATAATCACAAGTCAAGCGAACGCTGCCCAAATAATCCTTGATATAATAATACCCTCGAATTCGCTTCTCACCTGTAGTATCATTACGCAAAGAAACATATCCTCCGGGAGTTTCAAGTCTGGAAAGGCGGCCGTCACGAAATAGGAAATCGCCATCCCGCACCTCCTCCGTCTCGGAAGAAGGATCGGATAGAAGTTGCAAATCATCCAAAGGGACAATAAGGGCTGTACGGTAAGTTTTGGTATTCGTACGAACACGACGACCATCCGAAAGATAATCCAGCAGTAATGTATTACCTCCGGGAAAGCAAACACTGTCCGGTAAATTATGGTCATTATAATGTGCATACTCCACATTTTGTGCAAGATTCCGAGTCTCATTATAATCTTTTACAAGAGTAACCACTTGGGCAGAATCTTCCACTTGCCATTCATATTCATATTGAGACCACACTTGATTAGGTTCATATTGAAACTCCGTCCTTCCCTCTAAAGGAGAAACCAATCCGGTCAACATCCAAGTTCGAGACAGTGAATTTGATTCACGCATATCCTTAGGACCTGCAAGGTGTTCTTCTCCTTCCTTAATACAAACCTGAGATTTTATTGGATAAATATAACAATATTGTTTCCCATTCTCTGTTCTCCATTCTCTTTGATAATGATAGTAATCCTTGCGAGCCACAAAAGGGACAAAGGGAAATACCTCTTTAGAACTATCATATCCGTTATAATACCCCCATTTATCACAACAAAAACTGTTTTTCATGGGCAATGCATCGGACATCTCATATTCCATGCGATATTTTTGTTTTGTTTCTCCTGTTCCTTGTATTGAAACAGAATCTAATTTTAAACGATGAGTCAGATACTTTGCTGTATTATCTCCAACTTTTCCACTTGATCCCCTTCCCTCAAAATAAGAATGGTGAAATGTGTAAGACAAGTTGGGAACCGATTTATTCTTTGCATAAAGAAGAATCTTTTCCAGTCTTTTAGGACGTTTAGCAGAAGTATTTCCACGCGGGACACGAATATCCAAGCGTACATCGTCCGAGGGTACCAAATCTAAAAAACCGTCTTTCCACACAATCCTTCTCAACACAGGTTCGCAATCCGTCAACTCCATAGAAACGGAAGTCGTAGATCCGGGCCTCATTGTTCGAAATTCATTCCAAGTAATACCCGGATTCGAAAAAAGATCCTCTGATATCATCCTGAGTTCCTTCAGCGAATGATTTATAGGACTTAAATAAGAATCGAAATATATGTCATACTCAAAGGTTATGACATCACCGGTCGGATACTCGATACGAGTGAGCAGCCACGAAGATATTGTCCGTGTCTCCGAATCAAAATGATCCGGCTCAAAAGCGGAAGCCTTACCTGGATATGATCCTACATGCTCATCAATTGCCTCCCCATACACCATTCCATAACTTTCCTTTGTTTCCCGGATACCGAAAACGTATTTCACATTTTCAGGAGTAACCACCACAAAGCTCCCATCCATCTCATCTCCTTGATACTCTATACGAAGATTTTCCTCCGGGTCCGCCAAAAGAAATTTAGGTACTATACTTGAACTTCCCGCGCCCTTATTCGCATAAAACTTACCGGAAAATCCATCAAAATTATAATGAAAAATATCCGGTTCGTAATCTTTCCGATCATGATATACCGAATACCAAATATATTCGGAATCTTCATTCGGAATCGTATCCGTTTGCGTCCAATACCCCTTAAGATCATCCCAACCACGAACAGAGCGGGAAATAGCTCCACCAGCATGAATACTCCACCCCAAACCGACCCGACTGGCTTCCTGCCCCACTTTAATCCCTGAGGCATGATAACGTAACGATATGGGCAAACTATAATTACCTACACGAATAGTATAAATAGGAATACTTATATCCGGAACTCCGGTATATAAAGATACGGGAATTTCCGAATACTCCATCAATGAATACGCTTCCGGAGAAGGTGTATAGTTTTTCAAAACAATCTCCTGTGTCTGTCCTTGAATATCATTACCCCAATATAAGAAAACAAATAAGAGGAAAAGCATGCATGTCTTCATAATACATTTACAGATTATCTATTCTTCAATATCTTTTCACTGTTAACTTCACCATTAATAATAACAGATAATAAATAATCTGCTGATGGTAAAGAGGTTAAATCAAATGTTTCCTGATACATACCGGCATCACATTCCGACAAGGTTTTCTGAAACAAACAAATGCCCGATAAGGAACAAAGTAACAAATCCACACTGCCTGGACCATCAAGAAGAATATCTATCTTTAGCAGTCCTCCATCTGGAGAGAAATAACTGTTATATGCGTAATTTCCCGATTTTTTTCCAAAGCTTTTTTTCTTTGTATAAAGTTCCTCTTCGTCTCTTTCTGCTTGCGCGGCAAGTGTCTCACGAATGGCCATGTTTACCCGATCTTCCGACAAATATTTCTGTTCCTCCACAGGATAATAATAAGAACGTTGAAAATGCCGGACAGGAATATCGGAAGCACAAACAAAAGTCTGTACAGTTTCAAAAACCGGATATCTGTAACCGGGAGCATACCACCGATAAGTATCTACCCGCCAGGTAATACTATCATGAGTAAGATGATAAATAAGTGAATCTTTCGAATAGGAAGACGTTTCTCCAAAACTCAATATAGCCGGAGAAGAAGCTATGCGCTGTCCTGTTCGGACAGATTCATGGACACGCAAGACATCAGACAATACTTCACCGTCAGGCAAAAACAGTATCCCTTCCGCATCCGCTTTACGGACTGTTTCACCATAGACAGCCAAATTCAATGTATGACTATATTTTCCTTCTCCGTAATAAAAAGAACAAATAGAATCCGAATAAGTCAAAGGATAATGCATAATTAATTCGGGAAGCAAATAACGCACCTGTAATAGTTGATTAAAATAACCGATACATAGCAATGAATCACCGGAAAAACGATACTGATAAGTAGCATTCATTCCAGAACAGGTAAACAAACTGTCCATTCGGTCATAAGATTCCCGATATTCATTTTCCAACGGAGTTAACTCACTGAAATCCCAAACAACATTTTTTCCGCTTCGCCCCGGAGACTTATACTGTACCTCCTGTTTAAGAATGACATCGCCCTCCCTAAACATATGAGTATCTTGCTGTAAAACGGTTTGTGCCTGTGCAGCTACCATTCCTCCGGAAAAGAGTAATAACAATAGCTGACTTTTCACTTTAAAATCCATAACATAGCATTTAAGGTTCAAACTGTCACCCATCTGTAAAG
>ERZ860388.2266-NODE-2266-length-10593-cov-2.601442_pt1 | contig 10593 bp, 7 predicted proteins | sample MGYA00509978_ERZ860388 | MGnify/ENA primary metagenome ERZ860388 (study PRJEB30046, sample SAMN00715225) | human gut metagenome | study: EMG produced TPA metagenomics assembly of the A metagenome-wide association study of gut microbiota in type 2...
AAAGTTTTCGCAGCATTATTTTTTCCGTTCCGGTGATCTTATACATTATTATAAACGTTTCTCCCCTTATATATATTCTATAGAAAATGGAGCTGTTACAGAAAAAATAAGGTTAGATTCAGATAAATTTCCGCCAAAAGAATTGATTGATAGTTGGAGTAACGATGGAGATATAGAAAAGATGAAGGCAGATAAAAAATATATAAAAGATATTTCTGCATATTATGAAACGAATAATGCTTTGTTTATTACCTTACGAGAAGGATCACTACAACAAGTAGTTGTTGATAAAGCCAGTGGTAAAGTCTATAAATTTAATTCATTTTCCAATAAAAAATTTTATGGCTATATTGGAGCTTATTCCGTAAGTAGAGACTATTTTGTTTCATACTGTTTTCCTTCCATAAATAAGATAAATGATATATTATTGCATAATCCTAATATAAATGGAGAACGGAAAAGGATGTTGTCTTCTCTCAATGAAGAGTCTAATCCGATATTAATATTGTTCAATTTTGTTTTTTAATAAATAAGGTGATATTTCTGTAGAGATTGTTTCCTGTTAGAATACTCTTAGAAAATTGTGCTGGTATTTTTTTATTTGTCTATAGTAAAAAGTAAATGAGAAGATTTTCAATTTTAGCCCTATTGTTAGGTGTGTTTGTATCGTGTATAAATAGAGGAAATGGTGTAGATGATGATACTTGTTTAACTTTAAATTTAGATGAATTATCTGACATGGCACCAACTATAAAGGACTTGTTATATTTACCTTTAGAAACAAATGACTCATGTTTGATCGCTGATGTTGATAAAATTTTATTTATGCATAATCGTTTTTATATTTTTGATAAACAAGAGAAAACAGTATATATATTTGATGATAACGGAAAATTTGTTCATAAAATACGGGCAATAGGTAATGGTCCTGGAGAATATATAGCTCCGTCAGATATTGATATTGATGAAGAAGGGAATGTTTATATAGCTGATAATCCTCGGAAAACAATAATAAAATACCCTTTAGATAATACAAAACCAATTGAAACAATTGAGGTTGGAGATTATTTTTTAGATTTTATAATTGCAGATTCTAATTATATTTATTTAGGTGATATGGCTCGTAATGGTAAAATGAATATTAAATTAGCCCGATTTGATAGAATTACTCATACGGTAAATATTATAGAGACAGATGAACGGATAGATAGTGATCCGATTCCCTTTTTTGCTAATCATTACTTTTTTAGATCTCGTAATAATACTTTGTATTATTATAAACGTTTTTCACAGGCTATTTCCATTATTAATGGGGGGATTGTTAAAGAACAAATTATTCTTAATTCTAATAAATACCCTTCAGAAGATATAATTGAGAAGTGGAAAATAAGAGGAATAAAAGCAATGAGTGAGGATTATAAATATATTCGTGATATATCTGGATGTTATGAAACTTCGAATAGTATTTTTATAACAACGCAAACTTCTCCATTATTGTACACAATAGTAAATAAACAGAATGGTTCTGTTTACAATGTATTTTCTTTAAAGGATAAGCGATGTTGTGGTAATATGGTTCCTATGGCTGTTAGTGATAATTATTTTATATCTTACTGTTTGCCAACATCAAATAATATAAAACGAATAGTGTCTAATAATGCTGCTATGGATAAAGAACGTAAAAAGAGTATATCATTGTTGACAGAGGATTGTAATCCTATTTTGATTTTATATCGTTTTGATTTTGATTGACAAGATGAAGTGTATAATTTGGATTATAGAATTTGTTAGTGTGTTATTTCTGATTTTTTTTATATTATCTTGTCATAATGTAGAAAAACAAAATACAATTGCTTTGGTTGAGGAATGGAATGGTAAAACTCTTATATTCCCTAATAATTTAAATTTCACTATATTAGGAGACAGTGTAGCACCTTTGTCTATGGAAAAGAAAAAAATAGTGGTGTATGCAGATTCTGCTGGTTGTATGAGTTGTAAATTAGGTTTGCCTAAATGGAAAAATATGTTACAAGAGTTAGATTCTATACCCGTTTTTTTCTTTTTATATTCTGAGGATATAAAAAATATAGTAAATATGTTACGTCAGGAGAATTTTTTATATCCAGTTTGTATTGATGTAAATGATTCTTTTAATAAATTAAATCATTTACCTTCTGATATAAGGTTTCGAACATTTTTATTGGATGAGGATAATAAAATACTTGTTATAGGTAATCCTACTTCTAATTTTCAAATAAAGGATTTATATTTAAAGATGATTTCAAATAATAAATTTTCAAAGCAGAAAAAGGAGAAGCTCACTGTGATACAATTAAATAAGAACTCTATTGATTTGGGTAAGTGTAATTATGATCAGGAAGTAGTGACGGAGTTTGTTTTAGCAAATACGGGAGATGTTCCTTTGATTGTTGCTGATGTAATAACTTCCTGTGGATGTATTTCTGTAGAATATGAGCAAGAACCGATACCACCTGGTGAATCATTGAAACTTATTGTGAAATATAGAACTGATCAATTAGGTTACTTTGATAAGAGTATTAATGTTTTCTGTAATATAGATAAAACTCCTTTATTGCTGAAAATAATGGGGGAAGTACTAGCAATTTAAATATTTATAAGTAGGGATGGAAAGATATTTGACTTGTTGAAAATATATTCAGAATTTTATGCGAGGATTAAAGATATCATAGAAAGTATATATGTTTACTTTTTGGGGGAATGCTGTGTTGAAAATTGTTTGTAATTATTTTCAGGAATTGCTTGTTTTTTTGTTGTTAGGTATCGTGGTAATGGAAACGCCTAAGGGCTTATGGCCAGAAGAACTGTCTTATCAATGGCTATGGTTTTCTCGATTGGGATTTTTGTTTTCTATTTACATTTTCTTGAATGGAATATTGACAATGGGTAGAAAACAGAATGATTGCTTGGAAGTATACGCAAATGTCGTTTGGTCACTTATTATTTATGGAGGTATAGAGGCTGTTTGGGGATTGTGCCAATTGTATGGTCTTATTTCTTCTAACCATTCACTTTATAAGCTGACCGGTTCTTTTTTTAATCCGGGTCCTTATTCTGGATATTTAGCAATGATATTTCCTTTGTGTCTGAATGAATGGTTGTCATTAAAAGGAAAAAGGAAACGGAAACATATGGAAAGTGTAGGCTATTATCTATCAGGTAGTGTTATGTTATTAATACTCTGTATACTTCCTGCAGGTATGAGCCGTTCGGCATGGATGGCTATCTTTGTTTCTGGGATATGGGTATGTGGTTGGCATTATTCATGGAGAGCTAAATTAAATGTAGCTTGGCGGAAACATCGACAAAAAACAATAGGAATAGTTACATTGGTTTTTATTGGCTTAATAATTAGTGGTACTGCGCTATTCTATTTTAAAAAAGATTCGGCAAACGGGAGAATTTTTATGTGGAAAATAAGTTGCTTGGCGATAGAGAGGCAACCTATGGGATATGGAGTAGGAAAATTTGCGTATGCTTATGGTAATGTTCAAGAAGAATACTTTAAAAAGGGAAATTATTCTCAACAAGAAGAACTGGTAGCAGGTAGTCCTGAATATGCATTTAATGAATACTTACAGATAGGAGTAGAATGGGGGATTATTGTTCTATTTTGTGTGTTAATGTGTATTAGTTTTTGCCTTTGGCTAGGGATAAAGAAAAATAGGATAAGTACTTGTGGAGGAGTAATTTCATTGCTTGTATTTGCTTTCTCTTCTTATCCGATGCAGATACCGGCATTCGTTGTTTCGTTTATTTTTCTTCTTGCGGCATGTGTGGTAGGGCATTCGCCTTTGAGGTTACTGATTTTGGCTTTATGTATAGGGGGGATGGGCTATTATATTCGTCAGAATAATGCATATGAAGCAGGTAAGGAGTGGGCAAGCGTGAAGATGCTTTATAAGGTGGGGGCGTATGAAGCGGCAAAAGAAAACTATGGGAAATTGTATGCGGAATTAAAGAATTGCGGAAGTTTCTTGTTTGAATATGGACATACATTGCATAAGTTGGAAGAATACGATTTATCTACCGGAATACTGGAAGAAGCGGAACAATTTAGTTGTGACCCTATGATACTGAATATCATTGGGAAGAATTATCAAGGGAAAAAAGAATATGAAAAGGCGGAAGAGTATCTGATTCGTGCCACTCATCGTCTTCCCGGGCGGATTTATCCGTATTATCTGCTTGCAAAACTTTATAATGAGTGGGGGAAAGAGGAGAAAATGCAGGAAATGGCTGACATTGTATTGACGAAAGAACCGAAAATACAATCTACCGCAATCAGAGAGATGAGGAGTGAGATAAAGAAAATGACAAAAAACATATGTGGCGAGGAATAAATCCTTATATTAGGCATTGAATGGGAATTTATGCATGCCAAAAGAAATCAAAATGCGATGGAAAATTAAAATGAAATATGGGAAAACATAAACTAATCTGCAGTTTCTGCATAGTATCGGGCATGCTCATTGCCTGTAGCAGTCATGAGAAAAAAGAGATCTCTGAGAAAGGGGTGGAAACGGTATTGCCTGATACGAAGAATGAGGTATCTGCTATGATATTGAAGAAACGGGATTTTCATCATGAACTGGTGAGTAACGGAAAAGTAAATGCCGGGAAAAAGGCTGATCTGAGATTTGAGAGTAGTGAGGTGATTGCCCGTATTTATGTAAAGAATGGAGACAGGGTATACAAAGGGCAGAAGTTGGCAGAACTGGACAGGTTTAAGTTAGCCAATAAGTTGTTACAGGCAGAAAATTCATTGGAAAAGGCAAGGCTGGATTTGCAGGATGTATTGATCGGGCAGGGGTATACAGTGGATGATTTCGACCGGGTACCCGAAGAGACCATGAAACTGGCAAAAGTGAAAAGCGGATACGACCAGACCAATGCACAGTATGAGCTGGCTAAACGGGAAGAAGAACGGGCGGTGTTAGTGGCTCCTTTCGATGGAGTGGTGGCCGATCTGTTTTCAAAACCTTATAATCTGGCGAACACTTCGGAGGTGTTTTGTTCCATCGTTGATATGAAAGACATGGAAGTGAATTTCAGTGTGCTCGAAAGTGAGCTTCCGTTATTGAAAAATGGCGACCGGGTTACTGTTATCCCGTATGCCGATAGCGGTTCGAGATACGAGGGAAGTATTTCTGAAATTAATCCGTTGGTCGATGAGAAAGGAATGGTGAAGGTAGGAGCGTGCGTGAATGGCGGGAGTCGGCTGTTCAGTGGAATGAATGTACGGGTGGTTGTACAACGGGCTTTGGGCACCCGGTTGGTTATACCCAAAAGTGCCGTAGTGCTTCGTTCGGGGAAACAGGTGGTCTTTACATTGAAAAATGGAGAAATAGCACAATGGAACTATGTGCAGACCGGACTTGAAAATATCGATAGTTGTGTGGTTTCGGACAAAATGGAACCGGGAGTAACAGACGGACTTCAGGAGGGTGATACGGTAATCGTTTCGGGAAATGTAAATCTGGCTCATGAAGCGCCGGTAAAGGTAACCGGGCGGCTGGACGATTGATGATTTGCGGTTGGTTTTATTGAAGAAAAGTAATTATGAATCGTTAAATCGTAAATAATAAAGATGATAAAATTCTTGATACAACGGCCGATTGCCGTGCTGATGGCATTCACAGCTTGTTTTATAGTGGGGTTGATCACTTACTTTACATTGCCGGTATCCCTGTTGCCGGATATTGCCATCCCGGAGATAACGGTACAGATATCCGCTTCGAATACTTCGGCGCGTGAATTGGAGAACACGGTAATCAAACAGATACGGCAGCAGTTGATACAGGTGTCGAGTTTGAAAGATATGACAAGCGAAGCGCATGACGGGACGGGGATCATCCGGTTGAGCTTTGATTATGGTACGAATACGGATCTGGCATTTATCGAGGTAAATGAGAAGATTGATGCGGCCATGAATTATTTGCCGAAAGATACGGACCGGCCTAAAGTGGTGAAAGCGAGTGCTACGGATATTCCAGTGTTTTATCTGAATCTGACATTAAAGAGTGATAGTGCGTATGTACCTACCGATCAACAGGCATTTCTGAAACTGTGCGCTTTCTCCGAATCTGTGATAAAACGTCGGATCGAGCAGCTACCTGAAGTGGCGATGGTGGATGTCACAGGCTTACTGGAGCGGCAGGTGCAGGTAATACCCGACAGGGATAAGATGGTGCAGTTGGGGCTTTCCATATCGGATATCGAGACGGCTTTGAAGCGGAACAATGTGGAGCCGGGAAGCATGACGGTACGTGATGGATATTATGAATATAATATCAAATTCTCTACATTGCTACGCACGGCAGAAGATGTGGAAAATATCTATTTCCGTAGAGAAGGGAGAATGACCCGGTTGAAGGAGTTCTGCAAGGTGGCGGTGGTTCCGGTGAAGGAGAACGGGGTTTCCGTCTCTAATGGGAAACGGGCAGTAACGCTTGCCATTATAAAGCAGGCGGATGAGAATATGGATAATATGAAGCAGGCATTGGACCGTACCATGAGTTATTTCAAAAGGGTTTATCCGGATATTGAGTTTAGTGTCAGCCGCAACCAGACGGAGTTGCTGGACTATACAATTTCCAATCTGCAACAGAACCTCTCATTGGGTTTTGTCTTTATCTGTCTGGTGGCTGTATTGTTTTTAGGTGATGTGAAATCACCGTTTATCATCGGGATCAGTATGGTGGTTTCTATCGTTATCAGTTTTTTCTTTTTTTACCTGTTCAAGATGTCGCTGAATATAATTTCTCTTTCAGGATTGATTCTGGCATTGGGAATGATGATTGATAATTCGATTATTGTGACGGAAAACATATCGCAGTATAGGGAACGGGGATATTCGCTCCGACGGGCTTGTGTGGCAGGAACCACCGAATGACCTGAAGAATGTGCCGTGGAAAATTTCTTCGCTGACAACGATTGCAGTATTCGCTCCATTGATATTTATGAGCGGGATTGCCGGCGCTATCTTTTTTGATCAGGCTTTTTCGGTAACGGTGGGGCTGATGGTCTCTTATTTTACGGGAATCATGTTGTTGCCGGTATTGTATGTATTGGTGTACCGGACAGGAATGAAAACCCGTAAGTGGAAGTGGCTCTCATTGAAAATAAACAATCCGTTTAAGGCACATACCTTGGATCGCTTTTATGATAAAGGGATCGATTGGGTATTCGGTCACAAGACATTGAGTGTTGTGTTTTGTATCGTTTCTTTTCCTCTTTGCGTTTTTTTCTTCTATTTTATAGATAAGGAACGGATGCCTGAGATTGATGAAAATGAATTGATAGCCCGTATCGAGTGGAATGAGAATATTCATCTGGAGGAGAATCAGAGACGGGTGGACGAATTGTTCTGTGAATGGCAGCAGGAAACTGTGGAGCAAACAGCCTCTATCGGACAACAGGATTTCATACTGAACCGGGAACAGGAATTGTCGTCTTCGGAAGCGGAGCTGTATTTTAAGACAGAACGGGCGGAGCAGGTTGTTCCGTTGCAGCAAATGATTTACCGGAATTTGAAAGAGCGTTATCCATTGGCGGTTATCTCATTTTCTCCTCCGGAAACGGTTTTTGAGAAATTATTTGTAACCGGTGAAGCGGATGTAGTGGCGGAACTTTATGCCCGGAACAAAAGCAAGGCTGTGGAAGCCGGAACTTTGCGGGAATTAGAGAAAACATTGGAGCAGTGTACGGGAATCGCTCCTACCGGCATTGCTTTTCAGAATCAGTTGAACATCAGCATAGAAAAGGAAAAATTGTTGCTATATGGTGTCTCTTATGAGGAAGTGGAACGGGTATTGAAAACTGCTTTTAAAAAGAACAGCGTGTCGATGCTGCATTCTTTCCAGCAATATTTACCCATCAATATAGCCGGTGAAGAACGTACGGTCAATGCCGTGCTGCAGGAAACGTTGATCGAAACAGATGCGGCTAAAGACGGTACTAAAAACTATATTCCGCTTCGGGAAGTGGTAAAGGTCTCTTTTTCCGAAGATTTGAAAAGCATCACCGCCGGACGGAATGGGGAGTATATTCCGTTTCGTTTTTATGATGTGAAAGAGGGAGAGAAGCTGATGTCGGATGTGAAAACAGTGGTAAATGAGACCGGAGAATGGGAAACCGGTTTTTCGGGAAGTTTCTTTTCGAATAGGAAAATGCTGGACGAACTGTTGGTTATCCTGTTTATTTCTATTCTGCTGATGTACTTCATTCTGGCTGCACAGTTCGAGAGTTTTATACAGCCTTTGATTGTGTTGCTGGAGATTCCGATAGATGTGGCATTTGCTTTAATGCTTCTGTGGGTATGCGGGCATACGCTGAATTTGATGTCGGCCATCGGATTGATTGTGACGTGCGGTATCATTATCAATGATTCTATTTTAAAGCTGGACGCCATTAATGAATTGCGAAAGGCGGGAACTCCTCTGATGGAGGCAATACACGAAGCGGGGAGGAGAAGGCTTCGGCCTATTATTATGACTTCACTGACCACTATATTTGCTATGGTCCCGCTATTGTTCTCTTTTGATATGGGATCGGAATTGCAGAAACCGTTGTCGATAGCCATGATAGGGGCTATGTTTATAGGGACATTGGTCAGCTTGTTTTTTATTCCGTTGGTTTATTGGTTTATTTATAAGGAGAAGAAGATATGAGGAAAGTGATGATATATGCTGTTGTGTGTTGGGGGTGTTGTGCATTGGTGCAGGCGCAGGAGAAGATAAAACTGGATTTGCAGCATACCATTGAATTGGCAAATGACAGTTCGCTGGAAGTGTTTCGTACGCACAATATGTATTTGTCCAGTTATTGGGAGTATCGTACCTATAAGGCCAATCGCCTGCCCAGTCTGACGTTGAACCTGACACCGGCGGAGTACAACCGGGATATTACGAAGCGTTATGATTCGGGACAGGATCTGGATGTATACCGTAGCCAGCAGTCCTATTCTGCTTCCGGCGGATTGGCGGTCAGGCAGAATTTCGATTTGACAGGCGGTACGTTTTATTTGGAATCCAAGTTGGGGTATATGCGTAATTTCGGTGAAAAGACTTCGACGCAGTTTACCAGTATACCGGTGAGGTTAGGATATTCGCAAAGTCTTGTAGGGTATAATTCTTTTAAATGGGAACGGAAGATTGAACCTTTGAAATATGAGAAAGTGAAGAAGGAATTTATTTATAATGTAGAAGCTGTGTCGGAAAAGGCTACTACTTATTTCTTCAATCTGGCGATGGCACAGGCTGAATACGATCTGGCACGGGAGAACCTGTTATCTTCGGATACGCTGTATCATATTGGAGTGCAACGGCTCAAAATTGCTGCTATTTCACAAGCGGATTTGTTGACACTGAAATTGGATAAGGTGAATGCCGTGAATACTTTACAGACAAAAGCAAGTTCGTTAAAACGTGCCATGTTTTCATTAGCTTCGTTTCTTAATATAGACAAAAACACACAAATAGAACTGGAATTACCGGCACGGCCACGGGAGATGACGATATCGGCGGATGAGGCTTTAAGATTGGTAAGGGATAACAATCCGGAGCTATTGGAATTAAAGCAGAACATTCTGGAAGCGGAGCGGAATGTGGATAAGACGAAAAAGGAATCCCGTTTCAATGTCAGTTTGAATGCCAGTGTCGGTTTTAACCAGGTGGCGGATAATATGGGAGATGTATATCATAAGCCGTTGCAACAGGATTTGGTAGCTGTCAGTCTGTCTATTCCTCTGGTGGACTGGGGAGTGAAAAAAGGGAAATATAATATGGCGCGGAATAATCTGAATGTGGTGAAGATCTCGGCAAAGCAAAGTGAAATTAATATAGAAGAGGAATTGATTATGACAGTGAATGATTTTAATATTCAGCAGGCTTTGGTCAGCAGTGCGGAAGAAGCGTTGGACTTGTCTGTGCTGGCCTATAATGAAACCCGGCAACGGTTTATCATCGGTAAAGCGGATATCAGCAGTCTGACATTGGCATTGAACCGTCAGCACAACGGAATTATATCTCTGCTTTACAGAACTATTGGCTGAATTATTATAAGATACGCAAACTGACTCTGCATGATTTTGCTTCCGGTTTTTCATTGGCCGATAAGTTTGATTTTGCCGGAGGGAAACTGGTGAAATAAACAACGTTCCGATGGAACGGATGTCGGTGTGCCGTAAAAAATGTAATGGATATTGTTTCTAAAATAGAGTGAATACGATGAATCAAAATACGAAACGGGGCGCTTCCGCCTTTACACTGATTGTCGCTTTTATTTGTGTGGCATTGGTGGGGGTGCCTTGCCTGCCGTTATTACCCGTTAAACTGAATCCTTCTCATACGCTGCCCGGATTTACGGTGAGATTCAGTATGCCGTGTACTTCGGCACGGGTGGTTGAAATGGAGGCCACCAGCAGGTTGGAAGCTATGTTGGCAAGGATTCGGGGGATTCGGAAAATAAATTCTACTTCGGGCAACGGTTGGGGGAGCATTACTATTGAACTGGATAAGCATGCTGATGTGGATGCCGTTCGTTTTGAGGCTT
>ERZ860388.2269-NODE-2269-length-10590-cov-2.764879_pt1 | contig 10590 bp, 6 predicted proteins | sample MGYA00509978_ERZ860388 | MGnify/ENA primary metagenome ERZ860388 (study PRJEB30046, sample SAMN00715225) | human gut metagenome | study: EMG produced TPA metagenomics assembly of the A metagenome-wide association study of gut microbiota in type 2...
CGAAATGGAAAACCTCGTTGACGAAATTGCAGCCGAACTGAAAGAAGTAACCGATTAAAGAAGAACCCCAAAAACAGAGCCATCATGTTTGCAGACGACAAAAGTATTGAAAACTTCCAGCAATTATTTTTCGAGTTCAAAAAATATCTGGAACTCCAAAAAGAATACACCAAACTGGAATTAACGGAAAAGCTGACTATACTCCTTTCCACCCTAATTATGGTTTTGGTACTTATCATTCTCGGGATGGTGGCTCTGTTTTATTTTTTATTCGCCTTGGCATATATTTTAGAGCCACTGGTAGGCGGTCTCATGGTAAGTTTCGGCATTATTGCGGCCATCAACATCTTACTAATTGCCATTGTCATTATTTTCCGCAAGAAACTCATCATCTCCCCGATGGTAAACTTCCTTGCCGGTCTGTTTCTTAACGATTCAAAGGAATAAGTCATGAACAATCAGCAACAAAAACCTCAGACAATCACATTAGAATACATCGCCCGGCTCAAAGCGGAGAAACTGGAAGAAATACGGGAACAAAAAAGGGCAATGAGCCGGACTACGCGAAGAATATTTGCACCACTTGCACCTGCCGCTTCTAAAGGAGATGCGCTGATGAGATCGTTCAATACAGGAATGGCGGTCTTCGACGGAGTCATGTTAGGATGGAAAATACTAAAACAAGTCCGTCGCTTTTTCAGAAAAAATTAGGAAAAATCTATCAAGAGCTACAATTCAGCAGCCATTGGCGCAATCAATTTGCAGCCATAACCAGCAGATAACCAGCATTTATAAGGATGTACACTTTTACGTGACAAGAGTATATGCTTTTATAGTGTAAAAATATATACTTCTATATGACAGGAGTGTATATTCTTCCGAATCTCCTTTTCATCCCGTTTTATCGTATCATAAAAAATCTTTTCCCTTAAAGACAAGATCGGCGGCATTCTTTGCCCCTATTTTAATCATCAAGCGTTTACGATAAGTTTTAATCGTATTTTCACTGAGATAGATTAATTCCGAGATTTGCTTGTTATTGAATCCCTTAACGATATATGCCAGTATCTCTTTTTCCCGTGAGGAAAGGTTCGGTCCTTTATTCTCCGTACAGATATAAAACTCTTTTCCATGCCGGATCATATCGAGAAACATCTCGTTGAAATAAGTTTCTCCACTCCGCAAAGCAGAAATCGCTTTTTGTAGCTCCGACAAATCTGCATTCTTCGAAACCAAGCCATCAATATCGGCATCAATAAGTTTAGCCAGCATCCAAGGCTCTTCATGCATCGTATAGATCAGAATACGACTATCCGGTGCTTTATCGCGAAGCATTCGGAGTACACTGAAACCATCCGCTTGGGGAAATTCAAGATCTAATATATACATATTGTAAGGAGAACGCACAGAAAAATAATGTTCCAGTTGTTCCACTTCCATAATGCCATCGCATTTCACACCTTCCAATGCAGAAGCTATCTTCTTTATACCCTCCAAAACAATCGGATGATCATCGACAACCAGTATTTCACAGCATTCCACTTCCATCCCCCCCTCTTTTAGATTAAAACGTAAGCAAGAAAACCGTTCTTCCACTTTCGTTCAATGTCTCAAAAACGGCCGATATCGATTTGGCACGGTCTTGAATTGTACGTATACCGATACCTCCTTGCTTATTTGTCGCATCCGCAGCCATAGCAGTAGAGAAAGTATTGCCATCATTCTCTATCCTCAACCGATATTTTTCATCGGTCACAGCACAGAGTGACACGCTGACCGAGTGTGCTCTGGCATGTTTGGCAATATTCGTCATCAATTCTTGGGTTATACGGTATACTTCGTAAGCAGTTTCTTGTGGAATCCGTTCCCAACATGTGTCCGAAGCTGCTTCGTAAGCCAACACGAATCCATATGTTTTCTGCATATCGGTCAGATAGTAGCCGATAATCTTATCGATACTTAAATGATTGAATTCGGGTGGCATCAATTCATGAGAAATATTGCGAACATTCTGCCTAAGCTCATTTACAGACTTCACCATTTCCTCCTTTTCATCCGGATTGTCTCCCACCGAACTCAATTTCATCTGTAATCCTAAAAGATCGTTAGCTACCCCGTCGTGCAGTTCTTTGGCGAAACGTTTACGTTCACTTTCCAGTCCTTCAATGTATTTTCTGGCAGCTTTCAAATCGCTTTCCTGTTCCAAAAGCTTCATATTTTTCTCAATCTGTTTTCTTTTTTGCGTTGCGATAATAATGCTGATAGCCAACACCGCTATAAGTATTGTGCTGATAATTCCCATTGCCATTCTATTTGCTTCCTGTTTAAGTTGTTCTTGTTGCAGATGAGCTATTTCCAATTCTTTTTCACGAGTTTCATATTTAGCGGAAAAATCCGACAGTTGCGTTTCCACCTTTCGCCGGGCAAGCGAATCGGTCCACATACGAGCACTATCCATATAAACATATGCTTTATCCTTTTCTCCAAGGTTCTGATAGCATTTTGCCATTCTTAAATAGAGCGCATCTATGGCCGTCTGTTCGTTCTGTGGAATATTTTTAAGATATCGCAACCACTTGACGGCTTCTTTATACTGCCCATATTCCAGTAATAATCGCGCTTTCATTTCAATAAAGCCCAACCCTTCCACTGTTTCCGGCGGTGTTATTTTAAGCAATTCATCGCCTCGGCGCATATAGTACATTACCGAATCTTTTTCCTGCCGATCGGAATACATCGCCATTATATTGGGCAAACAACGCAACTCTGCCCGTGGAAGGTTGTGCTCTGAAGCAACTGCAATGGCTTTTCTAAGAGAAGGTATCCCCCGCTCCGACTCCTTCCTTAACATATATATAGAACACTCCACCTGATATGCAAAGACGATATCCGAAGCATTATCCGTTTGCTCTACATAAAAGATAGCTTTACGAATGTAGGTCAATGCTTCGTCCAGCCGCTTATTATTAGCATAAAACACAGCAAGATTATTATAAATATTGGCAAGCCATTCATCATTTCCAAGCTTCTCGGCCGAATCCAAAGCTTTTTCATAATAGACAAGAGCCGAATCCGGCATCTGACGGCGACGATAAATAATACCAAGCGTACTGTAAGCATCAACCAATCCTTCAAGATCCGGATGCTCTTTCCGGTTCAGCAATCGAACAGCCTCCAACTTATCCGCAAGGGCACTGTCCATATCGCCTGTTGTATAATATAAAAGCCCTCTGCCATTGATTATTTTCGCATACCAATCTGTACTTTTCACTCCATTCTGACTTAGGGCCGCATTGTAGAAATAGAAAGATGAATCATATTTCGCTTCATCCATGCACCTTTCTCCCTGTTTACATAAATTCTCTATAATCACATCCGAAGATCTTACCTCCGCCAAAACACCTGTAATTCCTACCAATAAACATATAGCCAATAGAAATTGCTTCCTCATAATATAAGATAAACTTTAGTTTTGTTTTTTAGCGAGACAAAAGTAGCATATTTTTCTACATACATCCCTTATCAAGTTCATACTTTTAACCGCCTAATCGGGCGAACAATGCAAAATCACCCTTTTGGGTGACAATGACGCATATGTAATTAACCTACCTTTGTTACAATCAATAATATTACTAATTTTTTCTTAAGCTTATGAAAGAACAAATTACCACATGGTTGTTTCTACTTCTATTGGGAAGCGGTTACAATATCGAATCGGTACAGGGACAGAATGTGATTAATGAATTCCCTTATGAACTGACCCCCGAATCTTATAGTAAATGGACTTTAGAAGAAGGGTATGATTGGATTGTCACCACTCCCATGGGCGGACGGATCTATGGATTTAGCGGAACAGGATTAGGATCTTATGTCGTCTCACCACTTTTTGATTTCTCATCGCTCGATCATCCGGAAATTACATTTACAGGAGAAAACTTTCGCTTTGAAACATTAGATAAGCAAGGACATGTTCTCTTCAGCAGTTCGGTGCTTGAGGGAAAAAGAATAGTAACTTTCAAAATAGACAAGGAATGTTGCCAATTCAGATTTTCCAGTTATCATTCTATCGCGTCGGCAGAAGTGCTTACAGTAAAGGATCTGATTGTCGGTGAAGCAGGAACTACTGATAAAAGCCCGATCTCGCAATTTCCTTATACTTTAGAGCCACAAGCTACCGGTTGGCTACTGACAAATGGGAATTGGGGGACTACAACTCCGCTCATCAATGGCAGTAGAATCGCTTTACAATCCCCCAGAATTAACTTACCGGAAGAAGGCGGTTCATTACATATCAGCGGAATAGTTGGCAGTTTCACTATTTACGGTGGGACAGATAGAGAAACGTACAATCCGCTCGGCTATGCCAACAATGCCAGCCCCATAAGCAATATCATCTTATCAAAAGACATTCATTATTTGAAGATACAAAGCAGTTATAACGGACAGATAGGTGCACTAACTATAAACGGTTTTAGTAATGACTTGAACTGGACTGTCAGCGATGACACCTATACTCTATCGGGAGAAGAATGCGAAGCTGGCCAAACTGCCTTTTGCTGGTTACCGGAAGTTTCTTTATCAATAAGTGAAAACGGCACAAAAGGAGCGGTTTCCTTTAAAATAGCAAGCTCTTCCATGGAAAACATAGAGCTATATTTTATAGATCAAAATAACATAAATAAAGAAACCCTCATTACTACTACCAATGGAATAGCTACGGTCGACCTTGGCACTTTGCCCACGGGCACATACAAAATGATACCCGGTTTTAAAGCAGTAGCAACCAAAAAAGGAAAAACACCTACAGTAATAATCAGCAAATTCTTTGCCGGAATAACTAACGGAACCATGCAATTCGACTTGAATTACTGGTATGACGAAGATAGAGACGGACAAATGGAATTCTGTTTCGGACAAGAGATATACAGAAATTATTGGATATATTATGGGAAATACAAATTAATAAATGGCAGGACGCTGAAATACGAGGATCTTCCAGAGGGTATCAGCAGCCTGATGCCTTGCAATATAAACAACGACAAGGCCATTGACTATTGTGGAGGCATATTACGAGGTAACTATGAGAATCATTCTTTTGACTACAAAGTCTACACAAATGATGAACAAGGCGGAAGCAAAGATTCTCAAATATTTAAATCTTGGGGAACTTCCCGTATAACCGGAAAGTCCGGAGAAATTTTTGTCCCCTGCGATTACAATAATGATGGATTAACCGACTTCTTATTGCCCCATTCCAAAGTCGCCGTACAACTGATAGATGGCTCGTTCGAAATTCACCAATTAGAGATATTAACGCAAGATGAATATCTCAACCGCGACAAAACAAATGACGAATGGTCACAAAACGGAAATTATAGCGGAGTGGTCGTTCAAAATAAAAATGACGCATTCCTTAGCGGAAAAGATATGTTTATCGGCGGAAAAGGAGAGTACACCGGCAGTATGGGTTATCAGACAAGCAATATCGATTTCAACAAAGACGGCTATCCGGATATCGTAAACACCGGTACCGGAGAAATCCTATTGTATGTAGCAAAAGATAAATATGTGGGATTACCAATGGGAGGTGCCATTTACTTTAGAGACTTAAACAACGACCAACGATTAGATTATATCGTTTATGAGCCTGCCAGTAAAACCGTTACTGCACATGTATACCAATCAGATGGAACAGAGAAGACACAACAACTCATCAGCAATCTGAGTATGGATCAGCAAGTGTGGTGCTATGACTTTGATAAAGACGGAGATATAGACATCTTGTTGCCGTTCAGTTATCTGGAATCCAACGGAGCAGCCTATCTTGTCATTATGGAAAACGACGGAAAAGGTAAATTCAAAATGCACGAAACGGCTTTTGACGAGGAACTGACGTTTAGGGCTTGTGCAGATATCGACCATGACGGATATTATGATATTGTGGCCCAATATGCAAAACCCAACGTAGTCAATGACGTGCTGCTGCTGAAAGGCAATAATAAAATGCAATTCGAACTTCAGCCTACTCCTCTTATCCACTTGCCAGAGTCTAAAGATGAATATCGCATACAAGTGGCAGACATCGACAATGATGGTTATTACGACATAATGACCTATAATTACGTTTACTCTGTAAAAGATCTCTTGTCTGATATTACCGCTAATCAAGCTCCGCAAAAGCCGGAAAAGCCCTCTTATTTGTTCGAACCTTCTACGGGATTCCTAAAAGTAAACTGGCAACTCGGAAAAGACACGGAATCCTCTTCCGTTGATTTAACTTACGCATTACGCATCGGCACCGAGCCGGGCAAGGGAGATATCTACTATGCCCACGCCAAAGAAGACGGAATGCGGTTAAATCTATTGGATGGCAACATGGGATACAACCTTGACCGTATCTTGGATGCCTCGGGATGGAATGCCGGAAAATATTATATCGCGATACAAGCCATCGACCCGATGCATAACGGTTCTATGTGGTCGGAGGAAACGATATTTGAAAAGTCACAATCCGGTTCCGGATTCCGCTTATCCGACGAGAGAACGGTATGCGATACAATAACCTTGGCCTTGCTTGCCCCTAAAGATCCTTCTTTAGAGTATAAGTGGGATATGGCAGATGCAACCATCATTTCCGAAAGTAATAATAGTTCTGTCTACCAGATACGGTTTACTACTCCCGGCGAGAAACGTATTTCGCTGCAAACGGTGGATACACAAGGAAACGTAACGGCTGTTACCGACCAGACAATATTTATCTTTGCCAATAGGTTAGTTATGGAAAAGCTATCAACTTCACCATCAAGAACAGATATCTACGGCACCATAGACATGGACAATGACGGAACGCCGGAGTTACTCACCGACAACGGAGTACATGAGAATGATGGGAAAGGTAACTACACCAAAGTGAAAAAAATATATAACACAAATCTATCTTTCAACGATAAATCATACATTACAGACCTTAACAGAGACGGCTTGGCTGATATTGTTATTCGTAGCTATTCTAAGTATGATGGCACCAAACCAACTAACCGCCATTATATCAATCAGGGAGATAAGATTCTCACCGAAGAAATTCATGATGTAAATTCCGTCACAGATATATGGTATGAATTAAAAACCATGGACTTTAATCATGATGGCTATATGGATTTCTTTTCAGACGGCAGTTATCTGTTTATGAATACCGGAAACGATATAGATTTTACCGAAATTGAGATCCTTAATAGTTCTAACAACATCACCGCCGACTTTAATAAAGATGGATTTTATGATTTCATCGGAATGTTATATCTGGGTAATAACGAATATGAATACGTAATACATCTTAATAATGGAGATGGCAGCTTCCGCCAATGCCCCATAATTGTTCCCGAGGAAATTAAAGAAGACCGAATAGAAATTTCTGCCGTTGCCGATATGAATAACGACGGCTATCCCGATCTACTCATCCAGAAAAATGACAATACAATTCTCATTCTTCTAAATAATAAGAATGAAGATTTTAAAGAGGTGAAAGAAATCACATTACCAATGAATTTGAATGGACTGGAAATCGGGAAAATATTCGATTTTGACAATAACGGATATCTGGATTTGTCGCTTCTTTCCAGATATAACGGTTCCATTCTCTATTTTTACGATGATTTACAAACCAAGTTCATTAACTATGGAGACAACCGTTCCGACTACAACGGAATTGGGATTGATGGATCAGATAAATACATTGAAATTGATGTCGATAGAGACGGAGTGCCCGATTTTGTAGAATCGAATCAATGGGCTTCTGACCAATATTACAAAAATCTTTCTACTGTTAGCAATACCCGCCCCGAAGCCCCGTCAAATATTCGCGGAACACAAACCGAAGATTTTGCCGTCATAAAGTGGGATGCGGCCAAAGATGCAGAAACGCCATATACATTAATGCGCTATAATATCAGCGTTAAGAAACAGGGACAGACAGGAGAAGGTGCCTATATCATTTCTCCGATGAACGATCTCAATGCCGATGCGGCAGTGATTACCGATTTCATCTACACCAATGCCACCACTTATTCTATTCCGCTCTCTGCAATGCCTACCGGAACTTATGAAATACAGGTACAGGCTATTGACGGATGGAACGCTACTTCTCCTTTCTCCGAACCCTATCTATTAACAATAGAATCTAACCCGAAGATGCGACTGCCGTTATCCGTTTGCGCAGGAACATCTGCCATAGTCGCCTATACCGGCAATGCCAGCGCATCCGGCATTACCTGGGATTGGGACGGAGGAAAACAGATATTCTATACGGACTATGGTAAAGAAATACAGTATGAAGTGGTTTGGGATACGGAAGGTAAGAAACAGATATCCGTTACTTCCGACGGGGTAACGTCTACTGCCGAAATTTGGGTAACTCCCGCCATCAATCCGGAATTCTCTATCCCTTCGCAAGCACTGCTCGTTGCCGAAACACCGATGACTTTGCCGGAAGGCGACTACAAATATTCATGGGAAGTCAGCAAAGACGGAAGTGATTTCAAGGCACTGGGCGAATACAGAGTTCCACCGGTTCGCATCGTACGCAACGGAAACAGCAACCAAGCGAAAGCAACCTTTATGAGCACCGGCAATTTCGTATTGCGCCTGTCTGTTTCTACTCCTTGCGGCATCGCTACTTGTGACAAGAGTATTACAGTCGCAGACGAACTGTCCCGACAGGAAATCAACCTGATTACAGTAGATCCTGCCACCGGAAAATACAGCATATCCTGGCAGTACCCGACTGCAATCCCTGCATTTGTCAGCAATGTAAACATCTACAAAGAAGGAAGCAAGTATAATGACTTCTATTTACTGGCTACTGTCCCTGTTTCGCAAACGAGCTTTGTAGACATTACATCTAACCCGCAAGTCCAAGCATCACGCTATCGTCTGACATTGCAAACCAATTATGGTGCAGAAACCACTCCCGGCGCGCCTCACCAAGGTGTACATGCCATGATAAACAAAGGTGCAGGTAATGGATGGAATGTTACTTGGAGCCAATATGAAGGAGCGACCATAGAGACATACCGTATCTTAAGAGGTACCACCCCAAATAACCTGACCGTAATAGCAGAGATCTCGGGCAATAACACCTCTTACTCAGATCTCAATGCTCCCGCAGGCATCCTCTACTATGCATTGGACTTTGATGCCAAATACGAAGACAATTGGAAGCCGATGCAAACCGGCCGACAAAGCAGAGCCGGCAAAGCAACCGTACGCTCAAATATCGTCAGCACTGACGGTGCAGCCAATGTAATTTTTGCAGAAGATATTATCGTTCATTCAACAGAAGAACCAACCCTTTCACCGGAACAAACCAGCATCCATCTGACTGCCGATATCTATCCGTTAAACGCCACATTCAGGGCGGTCAACTGGACAATAGTATCGGGCAATGACATTGCAACTGTCAACCAGAACGGAATACTGACTGCCAAAGGCGATAAAAACGGTTCAATAACTGTACGGGCAAGTGCGATCGATGGTTCTAATGTATACAAGGAAATAACCGTCACCACAGATGGACTGACCTCGATAAACGAACTGGAAAAGGAAGACAATACTCTTATATATCCTTCACCCGTAACGGATATGTTATATATCAAAAACATGCCCGAAGGTAATGGAAATAAAAATAAAATTTACATTGTCAGTTTAAACGGTCAATTGCTTTATATGGAAGAAACAGCAAGCTCGGAAGCTAACATTTCGTGTAGCAGTTATTCCACCGGCATCTATCTATTGAAGATTGTATCCGAAGACAAAGTGACTACCCGGCGGTTTATAAAAAAATAAACTCAAAAAACTTCCATTCAAAAAAAGATGAGGGTGTGTCAAAACTAAAATGACCACTCTAAAAAGTTATAGATTGTAACTAACAATTATAAAAGAGCCATATCAAACTCTGTTTTTGAGTAATGATATGGCTCTTTTCATCATTGATTTAGGGAGTCAAGTTTCAGATTAAAAGTTGTCCTTTCATCAAATTACGTTTTGACACACCCTCATCTTTTTTTACTTAAGTTTCAACCGTATCAAACGGATATAATCTTCTTTGGGGCAATTGTCTCTTTTTTAACATTGTTAATCACCTTTTCCAAGTATTAATTCCTGTTCTACAAAACATTAATTCTTTAAGTGCAAGAATACGTATTCATGGCTATAAAGAATTAATATTAACAGAGTATTAATATTAATTTCTTTTTCCGATGAATATGCATGCTTCTTCTTAATAAAACACCACATTATATACTTGATATACAATATTTTATCTTAAAAATATCATTTCTCTGTTCTATCTTGCTTTGCCGTTTTTTCAAAAGGTAGTTTATCTATACTTATCAATACAACAACTATATCAGTACTACCACCTCACAGTTACTCCGGATATATACGCCTTCTTCTATACCTCCCAACATTTCCATTCTCGATTGGCACAGATGTAAACCACATATGTGCGCACCTTGTAGTTCGGGAAATGCCGCAGTGTGTCTTCGGCATAGCGATGCACCTGTTCCACATGTTCGGGCAGGGGTGCATCCAGTT
>ERZ860388.2272-NODE-2272-length-10577-cov-5.155009_pt1 | contig 10577 bp, 9 predicted proteins | sample MGYA00509978_ERZ860388 | MGnify/ENA primary metagenome ERZ860388 (study PRJEB30046, sample SAMN00715225) | human gut metagenome | study: EMG produced TPA metagenomics assembly of the A metagenome-wide association study of gut microbiota in type 2...
GGCCGCGGCCGATGGGGATCATGGAGTCGATGGCCTTGATGCCGGTCTGCAGCGGCTCCTTGACGGGCTGGCGCTCGATGATGCCGGGAGCAGGGCTCTCGATGGGGCGGAACTCCGTCGTCTCGATGGGGCCTGCGCCGTCGATGGGCTGACCCAGTGCGTTGACGACACGGCCGATCAGTGCCTCGCCCACAGGGACGGACACGACCTTGCCGGTGCGCTTGACAGTGCTGCCCTCTTTGATTCCGACGTCGGAGCCCAGCAGAACGATGGAGACGGTGTTCTCCTCGAGGTTCTGGGCCATGCCGTACTCGCCGTTCTCAAACTGGAGCAGCTCGCCTGCCATGCACTTTTCCAGACCGCTGGCGCGGGCGATGCCGTCGCCCACCAGAATGACCGTGCCGACCTCGCTCTGCTCGATGACATTTTCGTAATGTTTGATCTGAGCACGGATGATCTTGGAGATCTCTTCAGGTTTCAGTTGCATTGTTGTGTCTTCACCACTCAATTCTTTGTAAACTTTCGGGTGGATAGCCCTCTCAGGCACTTCGGTCCAGCTTTGCCTTCTCGCCTTGCGGCTCTGAGAGCAGCCGGGCTTCGCGTTCACCGGAGGGCTTCGTATTGGTTACAGTGTTGCTGCTGCGATGCTGCTGCGCAGGCCGGCGAGGCGGCTGCGGACGGTGCCGTCCAGCTCGGTGCCTTCGATGTCCAGCCGGATGCCGCCCAGCACAGCAGGCTCGACCTTCGTTTTGAGGTCGATGTGCCTGCCGGTGACTTTTTCCAGCTTTTCGTGCAGGCGCCTGGTCTGCTCTGCCGTGAGAGGCACAGCGGAAACAGCGGTAGCCTCCAGAATGCCATGGGCCTCATTGTAGCGCAGACGGTAAGCCCGGGCGCAGCCCGGCAGCTCCCGCAGCGCGCCCTTCTCGCACAGCAGCTTCATAAAGTTGAGCACATAGAGGTGGACCTGCCCGCGGAAGGCTTCGTCCAACAGCGCACAGCGCTCTTTCTTGGGGATGCTGGGGATGCTGAGCAGATGCAGATACTCGGCGTCCCCGTTCAGCAGAGCCGTCACGCCATCCAGTTCGCCCAGAATGCGCTCGTCCAGCCCTTCCTCCGCGGCCAGGTCGTACAGGCTTCCGCCGTACATCCTTGCAGTCTCGGTCATGATGCTTCACCCACGTTTTTGATAAATTCGTCGATCAAGTCCTGATGGTCAGCCTCTTTGATCTCGCGCTCGACCACCTTGGAGGCGATCTCCATCGCCATACCGCCGATCTCGTCCTTGACCTCGTTGACAGCCTTCTTGCGCTCCTGCGCAATGTCGGCCTCGGCCTTCTGCTTGAGGGCAGCGGCCTGTGCGCGGGCCTCACCCAGCAGCTCTTCGCTGCGGGCAGCAGCCGTCTTCTGGGCGGAGGCCACGATCTGGTTGGCCTCGGTGCGGGCATTCTGCAGGTTCTGCTCGTACTCCGCCTTCATGGCCTCGGCCTCAGTGCGCAGCTTTTCGGCGTCCGCGATCTGGCTGTCCGCCTTGGCCTTGCGCTCGGCGATGACTTTTTTGACCGGGTTCAGCAGCAGCTTTTTGAAGATCACCAGCTGGATCATCAGGTTGCAGATCTGGGCCAGAAACGTCCAGCCATCCAGCGTGATCAATGCCTGATAAAGTTGCATAAGCGTCTCCCCTTTCTCTTGAAATCAAGCTCTGAAAGGAGCGCTTACTGCAGGTAGTTCATGAACATGCCGGGTGCGAGGAAGATGAGCAGCAGGCCGGTGACGAAGCCGTAGATACCGGTGGTCTCAGACAGTGCGACGCCGAGGATGAGGGTGCTGGTCACGTCGCTCTTGCACTCGGGCTGACGACCGACAGCCTCACAGGCAGCAGCGGCAGCGTTGCCTTCGCCGATACCAGGGCCGATACCTGCGATCAGTGCGCAGCCTGCGCCGATGCCGCAGCCAGCCAGAGCGATACCACGAGCAAGGAATTGAAAGTCAGTCATAGTTTGTGTCCTCCTGAAAATGTTTGTTTTTGGGGGATGCCGGGGCGGGAGGCTTACTCCTCACCGGCAGCACGTTTGATGAAGATGGTAGTCAGGGTACAGAAGATGAACGCCTGAATGCAGCCGCCGAACCAGTCGAAATACAGGCCCGTGAAGGCCGGGATGCCGATCTGGAATAGCTGAAGCTGGCTCAGGAATCCGGGCAGCCAGCCAAAAATGACGTGGCTCAGGCTCGCCAGCGCCCAGTACAGCAGGGTGGAGATAACGGTACCGGACAGGATGTTGCCGAAGTGACGGAAGGCCATGCTGACAGGGGTGGACACCTCCGACAGCACATTGATGGGCGCCATCAGGAAGATGGGGTCCAGCAGGCCCTTCAGATAGGCGAGGATGCCGTTGGTCTTTATCTTGTAGTACATGATGATGATGAACACCACGATGGCCCAGGCCGCCTCGGTGTTCAGGTCTGCCGTGGGGCTCCACAGGCCTACCACACTGATCAGGTTGCAGCCGATGCTGAGTGCGAAGATAGCACCCACCAGCGGAATGAACTTATCAAAGTGCCAGCCCATGTTGTCGTGGACGAACTGGTCCAGCCGTTCCACGATGAACTCGGCGGCAGCCTGCCGTTTGGAGACGTTTTCCAGTTTGAGGTCACGCCCCAGCCAGAAGGCCAGAGCCGAGAGCAGCGCCATGACGATCCATGTGCTCACAAGAGTCTGGGTGATCTTGAAGTCGCCCAGCACAGGGATATTGGTATGGATGGTATACAGGATCTTTGCGCCGTTCAGTTCCATTTGTTACGTTTCACCCCCTTTTTCATCGGGTGCGGACTGCTGCGCGTCGGCAGGTTCGGGGTCGTCCTCCACCGAGACGTCCACCGGCTCTGCCTTCGGCGTGAGCGGTTTGTACTTGCCCGTTATTTGCAGGTAATAAATGGTGACACGGGGGAAAAACAGCGGCAGCACACTGGCAAAGGGCTGGAAGCAGGGGGCCGCGACGGCCACCACCACCCACAGCGCCTGCAGCAGCATCCGGCTGTTGTAGGAAAGCTGTAATGTTGCCTTGCGGCGCTTCTCATCCGGCTCGTCGATGATTTTTTGGACCACGAGGCAGATGCCCGCAAAGTTGCCGATGGCGACGGCTGCGCCCACGAGGCTGCCGAGGACGACCGTATAGTCGAACTTCACCCAGCCCACCAGATGCAGCGCCGCGAAAAGCACCCACATGATCGCGGTGCAGAATGCCGTGCCGCCCGCGATGCGGAGCAGTTCCTTTTTGGATTCCGGCTGTAATTTCATAGGTGTAACTCTCCCTTATCTCATAAATGCGAGTTAAAGCCTGTCCGGCGGGGCTTGTCCTTTTTGGAGCGGTCGAGCCGCTCTTTGACGAAGACCCAGAAGTTCTGCGCCCCGGCGGCAAGCCCCAGCAGCACAGCGGGCAGATACACCCACATGGGCCAGCCCCAATGGCTGACGGCCCACCAGCAGCCGCCCAGACACATCACCAGCGGCAGCAGCATATTCAGCCCCAGCTGGGTCAGCCAGACCAGGTCTTCCAGTGCCTTGTACCAGCCCTTCACGGTCCGGCTCCCCTCCCTCTGCGTGCGCTCCGGGCCGCTCTTTCTTTTTTGCCCGATCTGCACGTTAAACTTTGAACAAAGATTCTTTATTCTTCATTATACTCAAAACGGCTGTAAAATTCAATCAATTTTCCACTGCTTTTTAGCAAAATTCTATAAACGCAGAGAAGTTCGTCATTTCCAACCAAAAGTTTTTCGGTTCAACCGCTCATCTTCTCCGTGTCATTTATCATTCTACCCCGTTTGAGAAAGAAAAAGCGTTTCCTTTTGGGACGATTTTGCTGAAAGGCACAAAAAGCCCCGGCGGGCGCTGTCCTAAAACAGTACCCGCCGGGGCGTAAATCGTGCTTTGGTCTATCTTTTACCAGAGGTTTGCAGTCTCATTGTAGAGGCCCTCATAGCTCTTGGCAGAGACATCCCAGCTGAAGTCGCACTCCATGTCGTACCTGATAAGGTTGTTCCAGTCTTCCTTGCTGTAGTAGCGGTCCTGTGCGCGGCAGCAGGCATCGTACAGCTCGTGGGCGCTGTAGCCCGCGAAGGTGAAGCCATTGCCCTCGCCGAGGGTGCAGTCGTGGATGGAGTCACGCAGACCACCGGTCTCGCGGATGATGGGAGGCGTACCGTAACGGCAGGCGACCATCTGGGCCAGACCGCAGGGCTCGCTCTTGGACGGCATGATGAAGGCATCTGCGCCGGCATAGATCTCCTGCGACAGGGCAGGCTCGAAGCCGATGTAGGTGCCTACGCGGCCCGGATGACGGCCGCACAGGTCGGAGAAGAAGTTCTCGTACTGGCTCTCGCCGCTGCCCAGGATGACCAGCTCGATGCCGCGGTCCACGAGGCCATCGGCCACGCTCTGCACAAGATCGAAGCCCTTCATGCCGACCATGCGGCTGACCATTGCAAAGACGGGGCTGCCGTCCTTGTTGAGGCCGAACCTATCCTGCAGAGCCTCCTTGCACTTTGCCTTGCCCTCTCCGAAGTTGTTGACATCGTAGTTGAAGGCGATGTGGGGGTCGGTGGCAGGGTTGTTGACCTCCATATCGATACCGTTCAGGATGCCGCAGAGCTTGTACTGCTTCTCGCGCAGCAGAGCGTCCAGACCGTAGCTAAACCACGGGTCGAGGATCTCCTGTGCGTAGGTGGGGCTAACGGTGGTGATCTTGTCTGCCGTCTCGATGGCACCCTTCATGAAGTTGGCGCAGCCATCGTACTCCACGATATGCTGGTCGCGGCGGCCGATGCCGCAGGTGTCTTCCAGAATATCAGTGCCGTACTTGCCCTGATAGGCGATGTTGTGGATGGTGAAGATGGTCTTGATGCGGTTGAACTTGTCCAGATGACGATAGTACAGGTTCAGGTACACCGGCACCAGAGCGGTCTGCCAGTCGTTGCAGTTGATGATGTCGGGGGTGAAGTCGATGTAGAACAGGGTCTCCAGCACTGCGCGGGAGAAGAAGGCAAAGCGCTCGCCGTCGTCGTAGAAGCCGTAGAGGCCGCGGCGCTTGAAGTAATACTCGTTGTCGAGGAAGTAGTAGGTCACACCATTGACCTCAGCCTTGAACAGGCCGCAGTACTGGCTGCGCCAGCCCACGGGGACCGAGTAGTTGGTAACGTATTCCAGCTTATCGCGGAACTTCAGGTCGCCATACAGCGGCATGATGACGCGGGCATCCACGCCGTCCTTGACCAGAGCTTTGGGCAGGGAGCCGGCCACATCGGCCAGACCGCCGGATTTTGCAAAGGGGGTTGCTTCCGAAGCAGCATACAGGATCTTCATAAGATTCGCTCCTTCCTGATAAAACGGATCCATATCTCCTCCCGCTGCGGCAAAAAGAGCGGGCGGGGGTACACACAGTACCCCCGCCCCTCTTTAAGAGGGGCTACCGGGGAGGGAGCCGCCCCTATGGGAGATTCTCAAACGGTTCAGACGATGTGGTTCTTCTGAACGTAAACGGGGAAGCTCTTGGTACCGCTCAGCTTCTTGTCTGCGGTGATGCGGACATTCTTGTCTGTCACGACGCAGTCCAGCTCAGCGCCAGGCTCCACCACGGTGTCCTGCATCAGGACGCAGTTCTTGACGACGGCACCTTTCTTGACCTTGACGCCGCGGAACAGCACGCAGTTCTCCACGGTGCCTTCGATGACGCAGCCGTCAGCCAGCAGAGAGTTGCTGACGCTGGAACCGGTGACATAACGGGTGGGGTTGTCGTCGCGGATCTTGGTGTAAACGGGGTTCTTCTTGGGGAAGAGGGCGTTCAGATTCTTCTCATCAATGAGCTTCAGGTTCTCGTCGAAGTAGCTCTTCATGTCGCAGACATGAGCCACATAGCCGGTGTACTCCAGAGCATGGATGTTCAGGATGTTGACGTTGTGAGCCAGGATGTCGCGCTCGAAGTAGATGAGGCCGCGGGCGGTAGCGTCCTTGACCAGCTTGATGAGGGTCTGGCGCTCCATGACATAGATGTCCAGATCGAGGTTCTGCTTGCCGGGGCGGTAATCGTTGAACAGCAGCTCCGTCACACGGCCATCGGCATCGACGGTCAGGGTGTAGTTGTCGTTCTTGCGGCCCTCGGGGATCTCGACCTTCTGGTAAGCCACGGTGACGTCTGCACCGCTGGCCTGATGAGCAGCCAGCAGAGCGTTGAAGTCGTAGTTGATGGCGATGTTGGCATCGCTCATGACCACATAGCGCTCTTTCTGCACCTCGAGGAAGCTCAGGATGGAGCTCAGAGCCTCGACGCGGCCGGAGTAGATGCGCACGCCCTTCTCAGCAAAGGGAGGGACGATGTTCAGACCGCCGTGACGGCGGGCCATATCCCACTCGCGGCCGGTACCCAGATGATCCATCAGGGAGTGGTAGTTCTTGCGCACCACGACAGACACGTTGGAGATGCCGCAGTTGGCCATGCTGGACAGGACAAAGTCCACCATGCGGTAACGGCCTGCGAAGGGAATCGAGGCCATTGCGCGCTCGGTCACCAGCTCAGGCACGGTGTTATCATAGCTGTTGGGGAAAATGATGCCCAACGCATTGTTGTTCTGGCTCAGCATACTTCCTCGCCCTCCTTGACGGAATCAAATACTTTGGCGCCCTCTTTGACGGTAGCGCCTGCGCCGATGGTCAGACCGGTGCCGACATGTGCGATGGGGCCGTCGCCGCCGATCTTGGCGCCTGCGCCCACCACGACGTTCTCAGCGAGGATGCAGCGCTTGACCACTGCGCCTGCCTTGACCACGACGCCATCCATCAGGACGGCATCCTCGACCGTTGCGCCCTCTTCCACGACGACGCCTGCGCTCAGCACAGAGTGCTTGACGCAGCCGTAGATCTGGCAGCCCTCAGTGACCAGCGAATCCTGCACGACAGCGCGGGGGCCGATCTTCTGGGCGGGCAGCACGGGGTTGCGGCTGTAGATCTTCCACTTCTCGTCGAAGATGTCGATGCCGGAGTTCTCGGGGTCCAGGACCTCCATGTTGGCTTCCCACAGGCTGTCGATGGTGCCCACGTCACGCCAGTAGCCGTTGAAGTGGTAAGCATACATCTTGCGGCCGTCGCGCAGCAGCGCGGGGATGATGTTCATGCCGAAGTCGTTCTTGGAGTTGGGGTCTGCCTCGTCCTCTTCCAGATACTTCTTGAGGATATCCCAGTTGAAGATGTAGATGCCCATGGAAGCCAGATTGGACTTCGGCACAGGGGGCTTCTCCTGGAACTCGGTGATCTTGTCGTCCTCGTCTGCGACCATCAGGCCGAAACGGGAAGCTTCCTTCCAGTCAACTTCCATGACGGCCACAGAGAACTCTGCGCCCTTCTCCTTGTGGAAGCGGAGGAAGTCGGCGTAATCCTGCTTGCAGATCTGGTCTCCGGACAGGATGATGACATACTCCGGGTCATAGCTGTCGATGAAGCTGATGTTCTGGTAGATGGCGTTTGCAGTGCCTTTGTACCAGTCGGTACCCTTTGCCTGTTCATAAGGAGGCAGGGTATGGACGCCGCCGTACAGACGGTCCAGGTCCCAGGGCTGGCCATTGCCGATGTACTCGTTCAGCTTCTGGGGCTGATACTGCGTTGCGATGCCAACGGTATCGATGTTGGAGTTGACGCAGTTGGACAGCGGGAAGTCCACGATACGGTATTTGCCGCCAAAGGACACCGCCGGTTTTGCCGTTTTCTGTGTCAGCGCGTACAAACGCGAGCCACGTCCGCCGGCAAGGATCATTGCCACGATTTCTTTTGCCATAGCTTTATTCTCCCCTTTAACATTTCCTGATATTTGGTGGAAATGGTTCAACAATGTTGATTCGGCCCGGCCTTATTTTTCGGCCTTGTCCGCCTTCTTGGCGCAGGGCTTGCGGGCGGGCTTTTCAGCCGGCTCCGCTGCCTTTTCTGCCTTGGGCTTACGGCCCCGTTTTGCAGGAGCCTTTTCTTCCGCAGGTGCGGCTTCTGCTTTCGGTTTGCGGCCGCGCTTTGCGGGGGCTTTTTCCTCCGCAGGTGCAGCTTCTGCCTTGGGTTTGCGGCCGCGCTTTGCAGGTGCCTTTTCCTCAGCCTTTTTGGCCTTTGCGGTCTTAGAAGCCTTCTTGGGTGCAGCCTTTTCCGCGGCCTTCTCCTCGGCGGTCTTGCGGGTGCGCTTTGCAGGCACCTCGAAATAAAGCACACTCATGGGAGGCAGAGTGATGGTGATGCTCTGCTCGAAGCCGTGGAGCGGCTTCTTCTTGGAGCGGACAGCCTTGTTGTGGACAGTGCCGGCACCGCCGAACGCCTCGTCGTCGCTGTTCAGGATCTCCTTGTAGGTGCCGGAGTTCGGTGCGCCCAGGGTGTAGCCCTCGCGCAGGACGGGGTTGAAGTTGCACACCACAAGGATCTGCTTGCCGGAAGTGTCCTTGCGCAGGAAGGCGATGACGCTCTGCTGCGAGTCATCCGGCACGATCCACTGGAAGCCCTCCCAGCTGTAGTCGATCTGCCAGAAGGCGGGATGGTCCTTGTAGAACTTGTTCAGGGTCTTGACGTAGGTCTGCAGCTCGGTGTGCTTGTCGTAGCCCAGCAGCATCCAGTCCAGAGACTTGGTCTCGTTCCACTCGGTGAACTGGCCGAACTCCTGACCCATGAACAGCAGCTTCTTGCCGGGGTGAGCCATCATGTAGCCAAAGAAGGTGCGCAGGTTTGCAAACTTGGCCTCATAGTCACCGGGCATCTTGTTGATGAGGCTGCCCTTGCCGTGGACGACTTCGTCGTGGCTGATGGGCAGCACGAAGTTCTCGCTGAAGGCGTAGAAGAAGCTGAACGTGACCTTGTTGTGGTTGCCCGAACGGAAGAGCGGGTCGGTCTTCATGTAGCTGAGCATGTCGTTCATCCAGCCCATGTTCCACTTGAAATTGAAGCCCAGGCCGCCGTCGGAAGCGGGTTTCGTGACCATCGGCCACGCGGTGGACTCCTCTGCGATCATGTACTTGTGGGGGTGACGGCCCAGAACCGTATCGTTGAGCTTGCGCAGGAATGCCACAGCCTCAAGGTTCTCCTTGCCGCCGTCCTTGTTGGGCTCCCACTCTCCCTGCTTCCGGTTGTAGTCCAGATAGAGCATGGAAGCCACAGCGTCCACGCGCAGGCCGTCGATGTGGTACTGCTCCAGCCAGTACACGGCGTTCGAGATGAGGAACGACTGCACCTCGCCCTTGCCGAAGTCGAAGATGCGGGTCGTCCAGTCGGGGTGCTCGTTCATGAGCGGGTCTTCCAGCTCATAGCAGCAGGTGCCATCGAATTCATAAAGGCCGTTCTCGTCCTTCGGGAAGTGGGCCGGGACCCAGTCGAGCAGCACGCCGATGCCGGCCTCGTGGCACTTGTCCACAAAGCGCATGAGCTGCTTCGGCTCGCCGTAGCGGAACGTCGGAGCATAGTAGCCCGTGACCTGATAGCCCCACGACGGCTCATAGGGATATTCGGACAGCGGCATGAGCTCGATGTGGGTGTAGCCCATGTCCTTCAGGTAGGGCACGAGCTCATCTGCCAGCTCGTCGTAGGTGCCGTCCGGCTTGCGCCGCCACGAGCCGAAGTGCATCTCATAGATGTTCATCGGGCAGTTGAGCAGCTTACGCTTGCCCTGCTTGCGGCGGTAGTCGGCATCGCCCCAGGTATAGCCGTCCAACGTACAGATACGGCTCGACGTGTCGGGCAGCGCACAGTTGCGGAAGGCATAGGGATCGGATTTATAGACGGCGGAGCCGTCGCGGCGGCGGATATAGAATTTATAGGCGTCGCCCTCGCGCGCATAGGCGGAAAAGGCCTCCCAGATGCCGTATTCGACGAGCGTCATCGGCAGGTCCTCGGTGTTCCAGAAGTTCCAGTCGCCGGTCACGCTGACGCCCTGCGCCCGCGGGGCCCAGACACGGAAAACATAGCCGTGGACTCCGTCGCGCTCTGCGGCATGGCAGCCCAGGAAGGTATAGGCGCGCAGCTCGTCGCCGAGAGAGAAACGTTTGAATGCATTATGCAGCGTCTGTTCCATGGTGATCTCCTTCTTTGCTCAGCTTGCGGGGATACGGGAAGCCCTGATCGCGGCAGTGCTCCCTTCCAATCATCCATCCATGCTTATTATACAACATTGCACAAAAATTTCAACTGTTCCGAAAAATTTCTGGCGCGTTTGTCGGTTTTTCCTGCGATGTTATTCTTTTGCAGGCTTTCCGCCCATTGTACGCCGTTTTGGCCGCAAAACATGCGGAAAAATATGGGTTTTCCCGGACAGCGCCGTATTTTTCCCGCCCGCAGGACGTAAAATCCGCGTAAAACGGGGTGTCAGGCATTTGCAGCTCGTACAGGGCAACGATAAAAACGTACAAGCCGATTGCGTCTGTAGGGCGTTCCCTGAGCGCCATTGGCAACTGCAAGTATTGGGACGATAATTCGGCGGCATGAGGCTTTCAAATTTGTCATTGCGAGGAGCGAAGCGACGTGGCAATCTCGGGAAGGCACTCGCAGATTGTACAGGCCGCCGTTGAAACAGCAT
>ERZ860388.2273-NODE-2273-length-10573-cov-2.929549_pt1 | contig 10573 bp, 8 predicted proteins | sample MGYA00509978_ERZ860388 | MGnify/ENA primary metagenome ERZ860388 (study PRJEB30046, sample SAMN00715225) | human gut metagenome | study: EMG produced TPA metagenomics assembly of the A metagenome-wide association study of gut microbiota in type 2...
AGCCATCGGATATGTCGGTCTGGCCTATGTATCACCACGTGTCAAAACGTTAGCCGTATCCTACGATGACGGCATACATTATGCCCGCCCCAGTGTGGAAAACGCAACAAATAAAACTTACCCCATCGTGCGTCCCCTTTACTATTACTACAATGCGAACAACAAAGAAACAGTAGCCCCTCTCATCGACTTTATTCTCTCCGGCGAAGGACAGGATATAATAAAAAAGAGCGGATATATTCCGGTGAAATAAGGATATACGAAAAAAATATCATACTTTTGTAGCCTATTTGGTTACGAGTCATCTTCAGCAGTTATCATCTCTCGTAACTCATAACTTATTTAAACGCTATGACAGATATTAAGGACGAAGAGGTTACAGGCGAAAAGAAAAGCCTCAACTTTATTGAGCAAATTGTAGAAAATGATTTAAAAGAAGGTAAAAACGGAGGAAAAGTGCAGACACGCTTCCCGCCCGAACCGAACGGTTACCTTCATATCGGCCATGCCAAGGCTATTTGCCTTGATTTCGGTCTGGCAGCCCGCCACGGCGGCGTGTGCAACCTTCGTTTCGACGATACAAACCCGACCAAAGAGGACGTAGAATATGTAGAAGCCATCGAAGAAGATATCAAATGGCTGGGTTTCGAGTGGGGAAATGTGTATTATGCATCCGATTACTTCCAGCAACTCTGGGACTTTGCCGTACGGTTGATCCAAGAAGGAAAAGCCTACATCGACGAGCAGACTTCCGAACAAATCGCCGCACAAAAAGGAACTCCTACCCAACCGGGAACCGAAAGCCCTTACCGCAATCGTCCTGTCGAAGAGAGCCTTACCCTGTTCCGCAAAATGAACAGTGGCGAAATCGAAGAAGGCGCTATGGTGCTCCGTGCCAAAATCGACATGGCAAACCCGAACATGCACTTCCGCGACCCGATTATCTATCGGGTGGTGAAACATCCTCACCACCGTACCGGAACCACCTGGAAAGCCTACCCGATGTACGACTTTGCACACGGACAAAGTGACTTCTTCGAAGGAGTCACCCATTCACTCTGCACGTTGGAGTTCGTCGTGCACCGTCCACTGTACGACCTGTTTATCGACTGGCTCAAAGAGGGCAACGACCTGAACGATAACCGCCCCCGCCAGTACGAATTCAACAAGTTAAACCTCAGCTATACCCTGATGAGTAAACGCAACCTGCTTACGCTGGTGAAAGAAGGCCTGGTGAACGGCTGGGACGACCCCCGTATGCCTACCATCTGCGGATTCCGCCGTCGCGGATACTCTCCGGAGTCCATCCGTAAGTTCGTTGATAAAATAGGATATACCACCTACGATGCACTTAATGAATTCGCGCTGCTGGAAAGTGCCGTTCGCGAAGATCTGAATATTCGTGCAACCCGTGTTTCCGCCGTATTGAATCCGGTAAAATTGATAATCACCAACTATCCCGAAGGCAAAGTGGAAGAGCTGGAAGCCATCAACAATCCCGAAGATCCGGAAGCCGGAAGCCATACCATCGAATTCAGCCGTGAACTGTGGATAGAACGCGAAGACTTCATGGAAGATGCTCCGAAAAAATATTTCCGAATGACCCCGGGACAGGAAGTACGTCTCAAAAATGCCTACATCGTGAAGTGTACAGGCTGCAAAAAGGATGAAAACGGAACGGTAACCGAAGTGTACTGTGAATACGACCCGCATACCAAAAGCGGCATGCCCGATGCAAACCGCAAGGTCAAAGGGACACTACACTGGCTCAGTTGCGCCCACTGCCTGCCTGCCGAAGTACGCCTTTACGATCGTCTCTGGAAAGTAGAAAATCCACGCGACGAACTGGCCGCCATCCGCGAAGCCAAAAACTGTGAAGCCCTGGAAGCCATGAAAGAGATTATCAACCCCGATTCATTGCAGATACTCAACCGCTGCTACGTCGAAAAATTCGTAGCCACCCTGCCTAATCTCTCTTATCTGCAATTCCAACGAATCGGTTATTTTAATATAGACAAAGACTCCACTCCCGACAAGTTAGTATTCAACCGTACCGTAGGGCTGAAAGACACATGGGGGAAAATCAACAAATAGTGATAAGCGATTAGTGATAAGTGATTAGTGCAATGCAGCATATAGCGCAGCCTACTAATCACTTATCACTTATCACTACATTACTAATTACTAATCACTTATCACTACATCACATGGCAAGAAAAAATAATTCATCTGATAAAGATCAGGAACTAAACGAACTCATAGCCGACTACGAAGCGGCAAAAAAAGAAAACAAACCACTTTATCTGGATGGAGACCAACTCGCGGATATTGCTGACAGATATGCCCTCAGCCGGCGCTTTGATGAAGCACAGGAAGTAATCAACTACGGTCTGGAACTTCATCCGGGACATACCGACCTCATGGTAGAACAGGCTTATCTGTATCTGGACACCATGCAACTCCAAAAAGCCAAGAACGTAGCCGAATGCATAACCGAAAACTACGAAACGGAAGTCAAGTTGCTGAAAGCCGAAATCCTGCTGAACGAAGGTAATCTGGATGAAGCGGAAAAGCTGCTCGATTCTATTGAAGACAAGGAATCGCTAAACACCATCCTTGATGTGTCTTACCTCTATATGGACATGGGGTATCCCGAAAAAGCATTACCGTGGCTCACGCTCGGCATAGAGGAATACAAAGAAGAAGAGGATTTTCTGGCCGCTATGGCGGACTGTTACCGCAGTGGCGATCACGACGAGCAAGCAATCTATATCTACAACAAACTGATAGATAAAAATCCTTACAACGCGTCCTATTGGACCGGACTGGCCAAATCTCATTTTAACCGGCAAGAATTTGAGAAAACCATTGAAGCCTGCGATTTTGCCCTAGCTGCCGACGAGAATTTTGGAGAAGCCCACCTCATGAAAGCCCATAGCTTTTTCCACTTGGAGAATGAATCGAAAGCTATCCAAGAGTATCAGTTGGCACTCAAAGGCCAAAGCATTCCTCCCGAATTCGCCCATATGTTTATCGGATTGGCCTATACTCATCTGGAAAACTGGGAACTGGGCTACCAAAACTACGAACGGGCTTTAAAATTTATCGGAGACGAGGAATCCCCTATCTTGACAGACATATACAGCAATGAAGCATACTGCCTTTCTAAAATGGGCAGATATGAAGAGGCTCATCAAATCTGCGAAAGAGCAAAGGAAAAGACGCCCGAAAGCGCAGAACTCTATCTACAGGAAGGATATATTTATCTGGAAGAAAAAGAAATCGATAAAGCAAAAGAGTCTTGGGAAGTTGCCATACGCTGTGCTCCCGAAGCGGAAACACTGATACGAATAGGCAATTACTATCTAAATTACAATATGCTGGAGAATGCACGCATGTGTCTCGAAGAAGCCAAAAGGTTAGAACCGGAACATCCGAGTATCGATATCCGCCTGGCTTCTCTCTGTCTGATTCAGCAAGATTATAAAGGATTCGAAAAATACAATCAACTGCTGGATCCGCCTCTCAACCTACGAGATGTTCAGGAAGCCATGGCTTTGGATTGTGTCGATGGGGCCATGCGAAAGAAAATCGATCAATTTATACAGGAAATCGATGAATTCAAGAATGAGGATTCGGATGAGGATGAAGATGAGGATGAAGATGAAAATGAATATCCGGATGAAAAAGAAAATGATTAAAACCCAATATTAATAGAAAGCAAATGGAATCTGTAGCCTTTATTCAATGGTGCCTCGATCACCTTAACTACTGGACTATTACTCTGTTAATGGCCATCGAGAGTTCTTTTATTCCTTTTCCGTCCGAAGTGGTCGTGCCTCCTGCCGCCTACAAAGCAGCAGTAAACGATGAGATGAATGTTTATCTCGTAGTATTGTTTGCCACTCTCGGTGCAAATATCGGAGCAACCATCAACTACTATCTGGCCTACTGGCTGGGAGCCACCAGCCGTTTCGGGCATATGTGCCTTATCGATGAAGCCAAAGTGCAACATGCCGAAGAATACTTCGACAAGCATGGAGCCCTTTCCACTTTTATCGGCCGTCTCATTCCTGCCGTACGTCAGTTAATCTCCATTCCTGCAGGATTGGCACGTATGAAGCTCGGCACTTTCCTGCTGTACACCACTCTTGGTGCCGGTTTATGGAATGCGATCCTTGCCGCCATCGGATACAATTTAGCATCCGTTCCGGGTATCGAAAGTGAAGAACAGCTATTGGCACGTGTAACCGAATACAGCCATGAGATAGGCTATTTCTTTATCGCCGTCGGCGTATTCATCGTTGGTTTCCTGATTTATAAAGGAATGAAGAAAGGGAAATGATTTATGAATTATGAATTCTGATTTATGAATTATGCCATGCGGTATGACAACGCAGTTGTAATTCATAAATCAGAATCCATAATTCAATAAATCAAAAATTAAATTGTAACCCCACTCCTAATATTTCTTTGAACTGCACTCTCGGCCCTTTCGTTCCGTCTTTCTGTGCAATTTTCACATCATCATCATACACCAGATTAGTGGTCAGAGTAGTCGAGAACCATTTATTGATGGCCATATTGATCTGTACTTCCCAGTTCACGTCGATATTCTGCGGCTTGTGCAGGTAATCGGAATATAAATCCAGGCGGGAATAAACCGTCATATTCTTCATGAATTCATAACGTACTTCCCCTTTCAGATTAGCTCCGAAACTGGATAACAGATGCTTTCCCGGATCTACCCCATAAGCCCCTTCGTCGGACAGGCGATCGTTCAGCACAAACGTTCCACGCCAAGAAGCCGGTGACAACACCACGGTGAAAATCTTATTCGGTTCATAAGTAAATCCCAATCCGGTGGTGAGATAGGCAGGAGACATAAATTCGGAAACAGAAATATCCTTGCTTATGCTATAATCATATCCGGGCGAGAATTGCGTCTGAAAAGTAGCAAATGCACTGGCATACCAGCTTTTTGCAATAGAATATCCGTAATTAGAGTTCAGGTAGATTTTATCATTGGCTTTCTTCGTCCCGTCTTCGCCGGTCCTGTTCAATCCGTAAGCCAGTTCAAGCCGGTTGTTCCAAAGATGTTTTCCTTTTTTATAATTGGCCTGATAAGCGCCTTGAAAGTCAAAAGCTACGGAGTTATCACCACCGGCAGCCCAGTTTGTCAAACTTACTTGGGTCAGTTTCAACCCTAAATTACCTTCTCTCGTCCATGGAGAAGTACCTTCTGCCGTCTCCGTTTGAGCCGACAATGTCCCTACACCCAGAAATGTCAGGGCGATGAACCACATTTGTTTTTTATTCATGTTGCTTGGTTTAGGTTATTGATACCTTTTTGGAAAAACACAACCTAACAAGAACTGAAGATCCGGCGAATTACCGAATCCATAGGCCAGCTCCTATTAGGTCAAAATTTTCAAAACCCATGCCCATCCTTAAGCTATGGGCACGGATACGCTCTTTTCATAATGCCTTTTCTATTCCTTCACGGCGGCTAATGCTTTCTCATAATCAGGCTCTTGAGTAATCTCCGGCACGAGTTCCGTATAAGCTACCATGCCATCTTTGCCAATCACCACTACCGAACGCGCCAGCAAACCTGCAAGCGGACCGTCGGCCATGCGTACACCATAGCTTTCGTCAAAATCCGAATAGCGGAAATCCGACAGAGGAATCACATTTTCGATGCCTTCTGTGGTACAGAACCGAGCATGTGCAAACGGAAGGTCTTTAGAGATAGCCAACACCACCGTATCTTTCAATCCGGCTGCCATCTTATTAAACTTACGTACCGAAGTAGCACATACACTTGTGTCAAGACTCGGAAAAATATTAAGAACCACATTTTTGCCTTTCAGATCTTTCAGAGAGAAAGAAGACAAATCAGTTTTCACCAGCTCGAAATCCGGAGCTACTTTACCTACTTGTATAAATTCACCGATCAGTTTTACCGGTTGTCCTTTGAAATTTGTTGTTGCCATAAAGATATTTACTATTTAATAATTTACTATTCTTTGAGAATCCGGATTTTCATCCGTTTGAATATACAACAATTAAAATTCACAATAGGTTCACAGAAAAAAAACCTTTTCCACCTTTATTTGTTACTTTCCTAACAAAATTATAGTATCAATTCATAAAACAACATTCGTATGAAAACAGTATTCGATGGGATCGAGCACTCAGTCAAGAACTGGTGGATGTCCCTTATTTTAGGTATTTTGTATATCGGTGTGGCGATATGCCTTATGTTTGCTCCGCTAAGCAGTTACGTAGCCCTGAGCATTGTCTTCAGTATTTCCATGCTGATCAGTGGTATTCTTGAAATTCTTTTTGCAATAAGCAACAAGCATGTGTCCAGTTGGGGCTGGTATCTTGCCGGCGGTATCATCGACCTCATCATCGGCATTTACCTCGTGGCCTACCCGATGGTCAGCATGGAAATCATTCCGTTCCTCATTGCCTTTTGGCTTATGTTCCGTGGTTTCTCTGCCACCGGTTATTCGATGGACCTCAAACGGTATGGCACCCGCGATTGGGGATGGTACATGGCTTTCGGCATTCTTGCCATTCTCTGTTCGCTGCTCATTTTGTGGCAACCGGCAGTAGGGGCATTGTATGCGGTCTATATGATTTCATTCACTTTCCTTATTATCGGTTTCTTCAGATTCATGCTCGCATTCGAACTTAAGAATCTGCATAAAAGAGCCAATAATTAAGCACCGGTTTCTGTTTTCCTCCCAATCATATAAATCATACCGGAGGAAATCGAAACAAACTTTTAAATCAAGAATTGTGAACTGGGAATTGTCGCACGGTGTCAAGCCAGACAAATTCCCAGTTCACAATTTTTAAATCAGCCCCACGACATCAATTAACTTATTCAGGCCGTTGCCGTCATTCCTTCAGCTTTCAAGAAGCGGAACATGGTAGTACGGGATACCCCGAACTCACGTGCCAGCTTCGCGTGTTTGGCGCCACTTCTCGCCTGTTTCAGAATATACCTCTTATTTTCATACAGCAACTGCAATTTCGGATTATCCCCTTTCCGCCTCCCCAAAGGTATTCCCTCCTGCTTCCGTCGCGCCAATGCTTCTTTAGTACGCATCGATATGAGGTTGCGCTCTATCTCGGCCATCAGCCCAAATGCAAATCCCAGTACTTTACTATTTATATCATTCTGAAACACATACCCCTCCTTCGTGCTATACAGTACCACCTGTTTTTTGATGCACGAATTCAGAATTGTCATGATTTCCAGTAGCGTCCTGCTCAGTCTCGAAATTTCCGTCACGATGAGGGTATCTCCGGGTTTCATCTGTCTCAGCAACGGTGCCAATTTCCGTTCTTTTGTACTTACACTCCCACTCACTGTCTCAGTGTACCATTTGTCAATACTCAGTCCGTTCTTCTCCGCGAACCTTAAAATCTCCTCTTTCTGGTTGGCTAAAAACTGTTTTTCCGTACTTACTCTTAAATAAGCTATTACCATAATTTCTCCATTAAAATGATTAATACCCTGCGAAAAAACAGCAAATACTATTATCCATCACTCTAATTACGGATTCTTTTGTTAATGCCGATTCAGCCATTCAAAATAAAATCATAGAAGAAGCATTGCAGAGTGCTCTTTTTTTTACCATACCTTTACCTGCCCATTATCTGAACTACTAAAATCATTCCAGGCACAAACTTTGTTTATTGAACAAATAAAAAAAAGAAAACCAAAAAATGGAAATACAAATCTTCACAGAATCATTGATTAAAAAGGCAAAATTATCCGGCAGATACAGCACTGCCGACAGCTATCTAAGCACACTGCACCGGTTGCAATCGTTCACCAATGCTCCCGACATGCATTTTGACAAGATCACTCCGGAGCTCATAAAAGAGTTCGAACAGCACCTTTTTCAGAAAGGGCTGTTCGACAACACTGTTTCTCTTTACATGCGCATGCTACGATCTATTTTCAACCAGGCTGTCGCTGCCGGAGTAGCCACGCTGAACACCAAAGAAATTTTCGAAAATGTTTTCGTCGGATGTGACGCCACAGCCAAACGAGCTATAAAGCCAGTCCTTATCAACCAGCTCCTGGAAACCGACTTAAGCCATTGTCCGCAATTAGAATTCAGCCGTGACATGTTTCTACTCAGTTTCTATTTGCAGGGAATTCCATTTGTCGATTTAGCCTATTTGCGCAAAAGCAACGTGAATGGAAATATATTAATTTATCGTCGCCAAAAAACGGGACAACAACTGTATATCACCATCGAAAAGTGTGCCGCCAAAATTATAAAACGCTACGCATGCAGATGCAAAGATTCCGCTTATCTGCTACCCATACTCACAGCAACAGGAGAAACAGGATACAGGCAATATAAAAGCGCCTTGCGGCTCTACAACAAACATTTGCACCGAATATCGGACTTAATAAAAATAACTCCGCAATTGACTTCATATGTAGCCCGCCATACATGGGCAAGCACTGCGCGCGAAAATGGCATTCCGGTTTCAATCATCAGCACGGGCATGGGACATTCCTCGGAAAAAGTAACCTATGTCTATCTGGAATCATTGGATAATAAAACGATGAGTGATGCAAATAAAAAAGTTATTTCGGCAGTAACTTCGAAAAGAAAAAATATTACTAAAAAGAAGTCTCTTACTTATTAGGTAAGGGAACGACTAACAATTCATTTATCGGCACAAAATTAGATATAAATTTTCAATATGAGACAATTTTGAGTGATATTTTTTCTTAAATCACAAATTAATATCCCCAATACACGCATTTTAAAAAAGACGATGTTCAATAAATGAAGATTTGATACAAATACTCTGTTTGATGTAATTACAATATTACATCAAACAGAATTCTACAAAACAGATATCTCTCACCTCTGAAACTACAAAAACTTTAGGCTACATTAACGTAATAAACACTTTCCGACAATCTTTCAAGATTAGTCGTTCCCTTACCTAATAAGTAAGAGAACAATATGAAAACAAACAATGAATAGCCTAATAAACTCTACATTTGGTGTGATAACATGTTGTGCAGCTTCTTTTTTTATTGCCATTTTTATTGAAACCATTATGCTGCCTCGTATTCTTCTAATATCCAGAAGAAAACGTCTATACGATATGCCTGACAAGCGGAAATCCCATAAAAACCCGATTCCCCGACTTGCCGGTATTACTTTTTTTCCCGTAATTATGCTCAGCTTCCTTTCGGTATCTGGTTTACAAGCCATATATACCACTGAATATTTCATCAATTATTCAGCACAATCCATTATCCGCCTTTCTTTTATGATATGTGGAGCGCTTCCTTTAGTATTGTTAGGTATTAAAGACGATTTGATCGGTGTCCGATATTCCCACAAATTCATCATCCAGATTTTATCTGCCCTTCTATTGATATCGTCCGGAACTTATATCGATAACCTCTATGGTTTATTGGGCATATACGAATTATCCCCTTATATTGGAATACCGTTTACAACACTGCTAACTGTTTATATCATCAATTCTCTTAATCTCATTGACGGAGTAGACGGTCTGGCAGCAACACTCAGTATTGTAGCATCCGTTATTTTGGGTAGCAGCCTACTCATTGCAGGAAACCGGACTACTTCTATTCTGGCTTTCGCCATCACAGGTACCCTCATCCCTTTCCTGTATTACAACACCATTGCCCAAAGAAAACTGTTTATGGGGGATACCGGCTCTCTGACTTTAGGCTACATGCTTAGTTTTCTTGCCATATATTATAGCATGCAAACATCCGCCAACAATACCACACCAAGTATCCCTCCTATCATTATCGCTTGGTCCGTATTGTTTGTCCCTCTATTTGACACAGCCAGAGTGATGTGTGTACGCGCCAGTCAAGGAAAACCGATTTTCAACCCCGACCGTAACCATATCCATCACAAACTTCTTGATTTGGGTTACAGTCACCGTAAAATCACATTGATTTTAACGGCAGCGACCCTGTGTCTTACCGCATTGAACTTTTCTCTGTACAAACTGCTCAATATCAATATCCTATTAACGATTGACCTCATGACAGGTGTTCTTTTTAACGTCTATCTCAACAAACGGAGGAAAAGAATAGCAGGCAATTCTGAACTTAATAAAATATCGGAGCAATCCTCATCCATCCCTTTGGGCGATTTCTCCGTCACCACCAACTACCGTTTTGACTCCATCCCCAAACGGCAAGTGGTGGTGAATACCATCAACCCGCACTCGTGGGTGACTTCCCACCGGGACGCAGAATTCAAAAAGGCTCTTCTGCAAAGTGATGCGCTTATCCCCGACGGTACAGGCATTGTGCTCGCTGTCCGTTGGCTTTTCGGAATACGTATCCGCAAAATGGCCGGCGCCGACCTTCACCGGCATGTACTTCAGCAGCTCGATAAGGTTGCCGGTTCCGTCTTTTATCTCGGAGCCTCACAGCGCACACTGACACATATTACCGAACGTATTCATGCAGAGCATCCTCATATCCGGGTCAATACTTACAGCCCTCCCTACCGCGACCGTTTTTCTG
>ERZ860388.2277-NODE-2277-length-10550-cov-3.050786_pt1 | contig 10550 bp, 5 predicted proteins | sample MGYA00509978_ERZ860388 | MGnify/ENA primary metagenome ERZ860388 (study PRJEB30046, sample SAMN00715225) | human gut metagenome | study: EMG produced TPA metagenomics assembly of the A metagenome-wide association study of gut microbiota in type 2...
CGCTCGGCATCGCCATCCAGAATTTTCCGGAGGGCGCCATCATCTCTCTGCCGCTGCGCGCGGAGGGCCAGAGCCGCATGCGCGCCTTTGCAGGCGGCGTGCTCTCGGGCATCGTCGAGCCGGTCGGCGCGGTGCTGACCGTGCTGGCGGCGCGCTTCGTCGCCCCCGCCCTGCCCTATCTTCTGAGCTTTGCGGCAGGCGCGATGCTCTATGTGGTCGTGGAGGAGCTGATCCCCGAGATGTCCGAGGGAAAGCACTCGAACATCGGCACGATCTTTTTCGCCGTCGGCTTCAGTGTGATGATGATCCTGGACGTCTCGCTGGGCTGAATCGCGCCCGTTTTCGCAGCGATTCCATGTAGAGTTTTATACATATGGTCAAAATGCCGAAAAGCGTTTTTCGTGCTGTCCTTAGCAGGACAGCACGTTTTTTATATTGCATATGCAGCATATTGTCCAGAATTTTCCTGTTTTTTCTGTCACTGTTCCGCCGTTCCCGCCACAGATCCCCCTGCTGCAAAAATTGCAGGAAAACGTTGCGACAGCGGCGCTTTGCGCAGTTTTTGCTGTTTTTCACAAAGAGAAAATCAGCTTCCCGTAACAAGACTTTCTTGTCAGTTCTCCCAATTTTTCCCTCAGGTCTCCCCGCTTCCTTTACAATTTCTTTACAAAGTGTTAGAATATTGCCGACGGAACCTGTGATGAATGGTGGATTTTTGTCACGATTTCCAAAACGTGCAGCGCAGCTGCAACTACAAACAAAGGAGTCTTGAAATGAAACACATTGCAAAGCGTCTTCTCTCGCTTCTGCTCGTGGTCTGCCTCGTTCTTTCCGTGGCAGTCATCCCGGCAGGCGCGGCAGAGACCAAGCTGACCTCGGTCTACGCGTCCTACGCAGCCGAAGGCCACACGAATGCCCCGGTCGCGGATGACGTCTTCGAGGCGAAGTCCGATTCGATCACCGTCAGCATCCTGACGACCACCGATATGCACGGCCGTGCATACGACTGGGACTCCTACAAGAACAGTGCCCTGAGCAACAACTTCCTGCAGGCGGCGAAGCTCGTCGCAGAGCGCCGCGCCGCCGTGGACGACAGCATTCTTATCGATGTTGGCGACATTCTGCAGGGAAGCGCGCTGAGCAGCTACAACATTCTCCAGGAGGGCGGCGAAAACAGCCCCATGGCGACTGCGCTGCGCTACATTGGCTATGATGCCTTTGTGCTGGGCAACCACGAGTTCAACTATGCGCCGCAGATTCAGTGGAACTACTACAATCTGCTGACCTCCACGGACAAGGCCGTCGCCGGTCAGCCCGTCGACGTCATCTGCTCGAACGTCGTGGAGACGGAGACGAACGAATCCGTGTTCTCCCCGTACAAGACCTTCACCTACAAGTTCGAGGACGGCACGACCTTCACCATCGGTCTGCTGGGCTTCGAGAACATGAACAACGCGAACTGGGACGTCGCCAGCCACTATGAGGGCTGCACGTTCGGCCATCCCGACAACACCGAAAAGTCCTATGTCTATGAGTGGGAAAACTACTACGGCAAGGAAATGCAGGAGAAGTGCGACTACATCATCGTCGCCATGCACAGCGGCGAGGGCAATCCTGACATCTACAATCAGGAGAACCAAGGCGGCTACTTTGCAACGCATACCACCGGCGTTGACATGCTGCTGACCGGCCACAACCATCAGAGAAACGCCGTTACCCTGCAGAACAAGAACGGCGAGAACGTCCTCGTTATGAACGGCGGCGGCTCCACCCTCGGTGAGACCGTCCTCACCCTCACGAAGGGCGCCGACGGCAAGGTCACCGTTACCGCAGCCGAGTCCACCATGCATCCTCTGAACTCTGCCCTCGGCAAGGACGAGAACGGCAGGGACATCCGCGTCCCCAGCCCGGATTTCAAGTCCGGCGACCCCAACTACGACGGTCTGAAGGACCTCATCACTCCGCTCTTCGAGCGCTCCGATGCCTTCGTCAACAAGAAGATCGGCACGGTCTCCGGCACCTGGGACACCATCTCCAACTACTACCTCACGCAGAGCGATTCCTATGATCTCGTCCACAAGGCACAGATCTGGGCCGCCTGCACCGACAACAACATCGACCCGACGAAGGAGCACGTCATCTCCATGACGACGCCGGTCGCAAAGCGCGGCTGGAGCGTCAGCTCCCTGCTGGCCGACGGCGCAACCTCCGGCGACATCAGCCTGCGCGACTGCTACTCCCTGTATCAGTACGACAACAACACGCTCTACATGATCCGGATGACCGGTGCCCAGCTCAAGAGCTGGATGCAGCACACGGCACAGAACTACCGTGTCAAAGACGACGGTCAGCTTGGCGGCGGCGGTTTCGGCTGCGACACGTTCTACGGCGTGAACTACGACGTCTATGTCGGCAATCCCGACAACCAGCGCGTGCAGAACATCACCTACGCGGACGGCACGGCCGTGAAGGATGACGACACGATCTACGCCTGCCTCAGCTCCTACCGTCTGAGCGCGACGAAGGACTCCGACGCCTACGGCTGGTTTGCCTCCACCGGCATCACCTCCAGCAGCGACGAGGTTCTGTGGGATGCCACCATCTCCGAGCGCTTCAACAACGTCGGCGGCTCCGTGCCCCTCATCATTGGCGAATACATCAAGGAAATGACCGCCGAGGGCAAGGACATCACCCCGGGCCGTGAAACGAAATGGACCGTCCACGCAGAAGCAAATCCCGTGAAGACCATCGAGGTCTTTGAGACCACCGACGTGCACGGCTACCTTGTCGACACATCCTCCGGCAACGAGTCCACGTTCCAGTACCGCATGGCCTACATCGCCAATGTCGTGAACGAGGCCCGTGCCAATGCCGAAAACGATGCCGTTCTCCTGCTTGACGGCGGCGACATCTATCAGGGCACTCCCGTTTCGAACCTGACCTACGGCAACGCTCTGCGCGCCGCCTTCGACGCCATGGGCTATGACGCAGTCTCGCTCGGCAACCACGAGTTCGACTGGGACGTCAAGGCCTATGCCGCCGATGAGGACGGCACCATGCCCGCCTATGAGATCGGTGAGTTCAAGGGCGACAGCAATATCCCCGTTCTGGCCTATAATCTCTATGATGCAGATACGACGAACCGCGCCTCCTTTGTCAAGGACTATGTCATCGTTGACAAGGCCGGTGTGAAGGTCGCACTTGTCGGCTACATCCCCGACTACTCCATGGACATCATGACCGCCAAGATCGCCCCGTACGACATCGACCCGAGCATTGAGAAGCTCAATGCGAAGATCGAGTCCATCGTTGCAGCCGAGAACCCTGACGTCGTCGTCGTTGTGGCGCACGCCAGCCCGCGCGGCCTTGCAAACAGCGTCAACTCCGAGCTTGTCGACCTCGTCGTCGGCGGCCACTCCCACAGCGTTTCCTACGGCGTCGCCGACAACGGCGTGGCCTACATCCAGGGCAACTGCCAGGCGAAGGGCTATGCCAACGCCAAGATCCAGTTCAACACCGAGACGAAGGAAGTCACGGTCGTGAACCCGAGCTATGTGAACACCACCGGCCGCGACAACACCCAGAACCTCTTTGACACCGAGGGCAACACGAAGCTCGACCCGACCGTTCTCGCCATCAGCCACGCCTCCTGGGATGCGGTGAAGGGCGACATGTCCGAGGTCCTCGGCGTTGCCGACCAGAGCATCACCCGCCGTGCACCCATCGGCAACAGCAGCAGCACCATCGCGGGCAACTGGCTGACCGGCCTGATGCTCGAGGCTACGAAGGAGCTCAACACCGTCGTCGCCTTCACGAACAGCGGCGGCATCCGCTGCGACCTTCTGGCCAACGAGGGCGAGACGACCCGCACCGTCACCGTCGGCGATATCTACGCCATCACCCCGTTCGGCAACCGCCTCTACACCTATGACCTCACCGGCGCGGAGCTTGCCGCTACCGTGGAGAATTCCTTCAAGAACAGCAATTACGGCGATCAGTTCTCCGGCATGGTCGTAAAGTACACGGCAGAGCCGGACGGCAAGGATGAAAACGGCCGACCGGTCCGCGGTGCCCGCACCGTCGTGTCCATCGTGCTCGATGACGGCACCGTCGTCGACATCAAGGACGACACGAAGACCTACCGCGTTGCCGTCAACGAGTACTGCGCCACCCTGCCCGGCTCCGTCTTTGAGAACAAGACTCCCGTGCAGAACGTGAACGAGGCTCCTATTGACAACATCAGCGCCATCGAAGCCCTGCGCGCCATCGGCAAGGCCAACAACGGCAAGCTGCCGCTGGACCTGACCGAGCGCTGCGTGAAGGTCGAGCTTGTGGAAGAGGATCCCTGCGAGCAGTACACCGACCTCGATGCAAACGCCTGGTACGCCGAGAGCGTCCACTTCGCTCTGGTCAACGGCCTGTTCGTCGGCTTCGGCGATGGCACGTTCCGTCCGGAAGCCGCGCTGAGCCGCGCCATGGTCGCCACCGTCCTGTACCGTCAGGCGGGCAGCCCTGCCGTCACCGGCACGAGCACCTTCCCCGACCTCAAGGATGACTGGTATGCTGACGCCGTCGCATGGGCACAGGAGGCCAAGGTTGTCATCGGCGATGACAAGGGCCTGTTCCGTCCGGATGACGACGTCACCCGCGAGGAAATGGTCACGATGCTCTATCGCTTCGCCGCCTCCCAGAACATGGACACGACGACGACCGGCGACCTGAGCAACTTCACCGATGCCTCCAGCGTGCAGAGCTATGCCACTGAGCCCATGACCTGGGCTGTCGGCAACGGCATCATCCTCGGCATGGGCAACAACGAGCTCGCCCCGCGTGAGAGCGCGACGCGCGCCCAGTTTGCCGCCATCACGGCCCGTCTGGCTGCGCTGAAGTAAGCGCAGGGATACGGCCCTGAACGCATAAAAATGATCCAGCCAGGGTTGGGAGTGATCCCACCTTGGCTGGATTTTTTACGATTTATATTCTCTTACTCCGCGCGGTACACGACCTCGCCGTTCACAAACGTCATCCACGCCTCGCCGCCGATCGTCGTAAGCGGGTCCGCCGTCCAGAGGACGAGGTCCGCATCCTTGCCCGGCTCAAGACTGCCGACACGCGCATCGATGCCGAGGCTGCGGGCCGGGTTGATGGTGATGGCGTGCCACGCCTCCTCCATCGGCAGACCGGCCGAAGCCGCCAGTCCGGCCGCCAGGGGCAGATACTGCAGCGGAATGACCGGCGCATCCGTGATGATGCTGACCGTCAGACCCGCGCGGTACAGCGTGCCCGCCGTTGTGAAGCTCTTGTTGCGCAGCTCGACCTTCGTCTTGCCGCCGAGCGACGGGCCAACGAAGACCGGGACCTGCTCCTTTGCCAGCTCATCGGCGATCAGCTCGCCGTCCGTACAGTGGTCCAGCGTGAGCTTCAGTCCAAACTCGCGCGCGATGCGCACGGCCGTCAGGATATCATCCGCGCGGTGGGCGTGGCACTTGAGCGGGATCTCGCCGTTGACCACGGGCAGCATGGCCTCGAGCTTCATGTCGAACGCCGGATTCTTTCCCGCCTCCTTGTCGTCGCGGTAGCGGAGCGTGCGCAGCAGCAGCTCGCGCAGCAGGGCGGCGACCGCCATGCGCGTCATGGGGCTCTGGCGCTTGTCGTGGCCGTAGCAGCCCTTGGGATTCTCGCCGAAGGCGCACTTCATCGCGGCGGGCGCGCGCAGAATCATCCGGTCGACGCGCTTTCCGGCCAGCTTTACGATGGCGAACGTGCCGCCGACGACGTTTGCGCTGCCGGGTCCGGTGCAGGCCGTCGTCACGCCGCCGCGCAGGGCCAGCCCGAAGGCCTCGTCCTGCGGATTGATGGAGTCGATGGCACGCAGCTGCGGCGTCAGCGGCTCGACGATCTCATTATAATCCATGCCCTCCCAGCGCATGCCCTCGTTGTCGAGGCCGATATGGCAGTGCGCCTCGACGCAGCCGGGCGTGAGCAGGCGGCCCTGCGCATCGAGAGTCTCAACGCCCTCCGGCGCGTCGACCGTCTGGCCGACGGCGGCGATTTTCCCGTTTTCGAGGAGCAGGCAGCCGTTTTTCAGGTCCGGCCCGGCCATGGTCTTGATATTTGCGTTGCGGATCAGCAGCATCGTTGTTCTCCTTTCGTGCGCGGTGCGCACCTGTTTTCTATTTCCAGTATAACGGCCCGGCGCGCTTCTGACAAGTGCTTTTCTTTTTCATTTCAGCCGGCTTCGTGTTAAATCCGCATAAATTTCATGTAAAATCGTCTTTTTTTCATGTTTTTCCGAGCTTTTCTGACGAAAAGACATATTTTCACGCAAACGAAAAAATTTTTCGGCCAAACCTGTGATATAATCAAGTTACGGCAGCAGGGGCGCGGTCCGGATCATCCGCACGAGCCTGCCAACCGCCGCACAAAGGGAGGCCCGCCATGCAAAACCGGATCGTCATCTTCGATCTCGACGGAACCATTTATCAGAACAGCGTCTTTCACCGCGGCTATCTGCGGACGCTTGTTGCCGGGACGTGGGCCGAGCCGCTGGAGGCGGACCTTGTCCGGCTGGCAGAGGCGATCTTTGCCGGGCGTGAGCTGGACATGAACCGTTTTTACCGCCGTGGGCGTGCAGAGGCCGCCACCGTGCCGGAGCTTGTGCAGGCACTCCGGAAGCGGGTGCTTCCAAATATGACCTATGCCGAGGCGCTGAAGGCCGACGATGTGGTCTATCTCGGCGACGCGTGGGCCGTTCTGGCCTACCTTGGCGATGCGCTCGGCTGTCTGGACGGCGACCGTGCCAATGAGGTCTATCGCCTGACCCGCCTGCAGATGGAGCAGACCGGGATGCACGGTGACCGCGGGCTTTATGAGGCCATCATGCGTCTGGAGCAGCGCTGCCGTGTCGTTCTGCTGAGCAATTCCTACGAAGAGACCGTGCGGGAATTCCTGCGGCAGCTCGGCTTTGCCGGAGCGTTCCGCGAGATCTGCAGCAGTGCAAATAAGCCCTACGGCATGATCGCGAGCCTGCAGGCCCTTGACCCCGCGCTGCTGGTGCGGCCGGAGGCCCTGATCAGCATTGGAGACCACGCCTTCAACGATCTGATGCCCATTTCCGCCATCGGCGGGCGCAAGCTGCAGGAGAAGGAGCCTCTGAGCCCCGTGCGTGAGGTCCTGGGCTACGGCGTGTTCGCAGTGGTTATCATCTGCCTGATGCTGGGCTTCTCCTCCTGGCAGGTGACCCTGGCTGGCGCCATCGTTCTGGTTGTTACCGGCGTTCTCACCGAGCGCGAGGCCATCGACAACCTCAACCTGAGCACCGTGCTGCTGTATGTGGGCGTGTCCGCCTTCGGCGAGGGCCTGGCCCAGACCGGCGCGGCCGAGATGGTCGGCGACGCCATTGCCAAGGTGCTGGAGGGCGTGACCAACGGCTATATCATTGGCTTTGTGTTCTACATGGTCAGCTTCCTGATGACCTCTCTGCTGTATAACCGCGCGGTGAGCACCGTGCTGACCCCCGTGGCTGTGATCACCTGCACCTCCATTGGCTGCGATCCCAGAGGTCCGGTGATCCTGTGCGCCCTGGCTACCATGTCCTCTCTGATCACCCCCATGGCCACCGCTGTGGTGCCCATGGCCATGGACGCCGGCGGCTACAGCGCCAAGACCATGTTCAAGGTGGGTATCCTCCCCGGTATTCTGCGCGGCGTTGTGGGCACGCTGATTGCCATGACGCTCTTCCCCATGTAAATTAAAGCAATTTCGGAAAGGAGCCGCCATGGAATCAACGTTCTGTGACGGCTCCTTGCCATATCCGCCGGCGGGAGAGAGGCGACGGAACCAGACGGAACAACGAGGAAAATAGGGGGGACTGACATGACGTCAAGCTTATTTACGGAACTGCTGAAGGCAGTGGCCATCTTAGGGGTATTTCTGCTGATCGGAGCCTTTCTGCGGGCGAAGGCCCCGTTTTTTAGAAAACTGCTGCTGCCCGCCTCTGTGATCGGGGGATTTCTGGCCCTGATCGTGGGCCCGCGCGTGCTGAATCTGATACCCTTTTCGGAGGACTACCTGAATACGTGGTCCCTGCTGCCTTCCATTCTGATCGTACCCATTTTCGCGGCGGCTCCCCTTGGCAACGGCATGGGGGCAGACCGGGCCCGGAAAAAGAAGGGCCTGCTTCAGTATGGCCCGTCTGTGCTTTTGATGTGCGCGCTGTTTTCCACGGTGAGCTGTCTGCAAGGTGTAGTGGGATACGGGGTCAACCTGGTGTTTACCGCCATGGGGTGGGATCTCCACCGCACCTTTGGCTGGGAATTGAGCCAGGGGTTTGCGGGGGGACACGGTACGGCCTCGGCCATCGGTGGTATTCTGCAGGACTTTCAGCTGGACTACTGGAGCACTGCCCAGAGCGTGGGCGTCACTATGGCCACCGTGGGGCTGCTGGGCGGTATGCTCATTGGCATCTGGATGATCAAACGGGCCAACGACCGGAAGGAGATCGCCGGCTTTGACGCAGGCGTGATTCCGGAGACTACGGCCCGGGGAGTCATCACCGATCCAGAACAGCAGGGGTCCCTTGGGCGGGAGATGTTCCTGAGCTCCTCGGTGGACCCTGTCACGGTACACCTGGCCATTATCCTTCTGGGCTGCGGCATTGCCTACTGGGTGCGCGCCACGCTGGGTGAGATGAACGGGGCGTTTTCCTCCTGTCCGGTCTGGTTTTATGCGCTGGTCATCATGTATGGGATCAATTACTGCCTGTGCAGGCTGAAGCTGGACTGGATGATCGACAAAAAGGTCAAGGCGCGGGTGACGGGACCGATGTCCGATGTGGCGATCTGCGGCGCCATCGCCAGTTGTGACGTCTCCGCCGTGCTGGAGCTGCTGACCCCTATTGCGGTGATGTGCGTGCTGGGTTTTCTGGTCTCCTGGATCACCTTCCCCATTGCCCGGAGGGTCTTCCGCGGCAACTACGCTTTCGAGCGGATGATCGTCTGCTGGGGTGCCAACACGGGGGTCACTATCACGGGTATGATGCTGCTGAAAATCTGTGATCCCGACTATCAGACCCCGGCCCTGGCCGAGTTTTCTATGGGATTTGCGCTGATGAGCATCATCAGCACCGTAACCTCTCCCATCTACTACGGACTGATTGCGGAGGGTTCGACGATGGCAAACCTGATGTTCAATGTGGTGATAGGCGGATTCTATATTCTCATGGGCGTATTGGCCTATCTGGCAATGAGAAGGGCAAAAGCAACCTAGACATCCGGAATGCACCCCCGGCCGCCTTGCGCGACTGAGGGGTGCTGTGCTGTTCCGGCGGGTTCCATTACGAAGAAGGCTAAAGAAGATCATTTCGCACCCAACTTGCTCTCTGCCTAAACGCTCGATAATAATCGCGCAAAGCAAGTTGCATACGATGATTACCAAGGCAAATGAGCTTCAATTGTTCGTGAAAAATCTTTTCGTTAGCACTGAAATTATCTTCTTGCAAATCGTCAATATCCAAAATATCTATGGGCAAATTATCGTCCACATACTCCTGACTTACGGATACAATGAAAGATCGTACTTGGTTTTGATTCACGAAAACTGGCATATCACAGCATAGTGCATCAATTGCCTTTTTAAACCACCAGCCTTCAAGACGCTCGTATATCATCTTCTGGTGCTTTGGGATACAACTGTACCGAATGTGCTTTAGAATGTCCTTTTCAACATCAATTATATTGCTGGCACAGTCAATAATATATATTTGCCTGATTAACTGCTTGACCGTATCTTCACCGGCTTCCCTAAAAGCATCATAATACCTTTGATGAGCTTGATTCACTGAGCTAAAACACACAGTTTTTAGCTTTTCATACGCAGTATCCGGATTACGATTGCTATCCTTCTTAAGCAAAAAAGCGGCTGAGTCAATTGGAGCAGTAGCCGTGGTAATTATCAAGAAGTTCGTTCCATCTAATATATCTGGAGTTTCAGAGATAGCATCTAGCCATACTTTTATGGTTCTCCACATATCTGTGCTCGCATCTGCGAGGTTGCCTTGGTGCTGAATATGATGCTTTAGCTGGATAAGCTGTATCGGTATATCATCTTTGCTGAAAGCGACATCATCAAACTTCTCTATACTTATCTGGCAGTCAGAGTTGTCATTTTCTAACAACAAAGCCAACGCATAGCGCACCTGATACAAATATCCCAGCATCTGTTCGGAAGCCTGATGATTAGGCATCTATAACCGCCTCCTTATTTCATTGCTTGAGAGTGTTTTGCTGCATTTGGAAATGCTAAAACTGTGAATTTGAACGAAATCCGCCAGTTAAGGCTTGACAAATCTATACTTTTATTATAGCACAAAAAAATTAAAATGCGACATATTTTTGCAATTTTTACCTTGCCAACACGACTTTATCCCAATCCTCTGTGAAAAACTCGCGGAGCTTGTCAGCTTCTTCGGGTAGGACAAAGCCGAAGCCCTGTCCGTCCACTCTGCAATAGAAAGCGATTTTCATGACTGCCACCTCAATCAAAAATGTCCT
>ERZ860388.2285-NODE-2285-length-10512-cov-2.162188_pt1 | contig 10512 bp, 6 predicted proteins | sample MGYA00509978_ERZ860388 | MGnify/ENA primary metagenome ERZ860388 (study PRJEB30046, sample SAMN00715225) | human gut metagenome | study: EMG produced TPA metagenomics assembly of the A metagenome-wide association study of gut microbiota in type 2...
TTATCTTATCGCCGAAAACCCCCTTTATGTTTTCAACCGCCACGGGCAATACCTTTCCCAGCATAACAATCAGGGACGGGGAGCAAACGAATACAACAGTATCTTCCAGGTAAAAAGTTCCATCGGTGATTCTGTACTCTATGTATCGGGTGATAACGGCAAAGGCCACATCGTCATGGCTTACGACAGGAACGGAAACTACCTGAAAACATTGATACAAAACCGATCCTTCAATATGGAATTTAACGTACTGGAGAATAGTATTATCATTTCGGACGGGCGAACTGTCTCCCTATATGACAAACAAGGGAAATTGGAAAACGAAATTCGGATCAGTCCTTTCGATTCTATCTCTTTCGGTACGAGCAATCATTTATCCGATTTCTCCAGCCAGGAGGTTATATTCAGTTGTCCCGGTAGTGACACCCTCTATTTTTTGGGTAAAAGCGGCATTACCCGTAAAATATCCCTGGATTACGGTCATAATCAAAGCCCGGAGCAATTCAAAAAATCGCTTTCGAACCCGATCACCTTCCCTTATTTTCACAATTTCATTTCCTTAGGTAAAACCGTTCTGGATCTCATCGTTATCGATCAGAAACAATACATGATTCAACTGGACTTAACCCGTCGGACCGCCACGGTATGCGATACCCTTGTCAACGATATCGACCACACAATACCCTATATCCCCCGGGAGATAGTAGAAAATCAAGGTTTGATGGTTTTACCGGCCCCGGTTTTCTTTCATTTTATCCAACCGGAACAACTTTCAGCTATCCCAGCCCTCCGCAACCTGACCGAAGATGCTAATCCGGTAATCGTCGTTTTAAATTTAAAATCCTCCTCTTTATAAAACAATAGAAATATTTCTCGGCCTATCTTCACAGGCAAATCACAGAAATCATTAACTTTGTATCTGTGAGAAATAATTGTTTTAAAAAAACATAAAATTTTATTGACAAAATTTATAAACACATGAAAAAGGGATACATTGTTTTAATCGTTATCGCTGTAGTTGTATTGAGTATTTTCTTTTGGTTTAAAGGGGCTTACAACGGTATGGTCAATATGCGCGAAGCCGTATCGGCCCAATGGTCGAATGTGGAAAACCAATATCAACGGCGCCTGGATCTGATCCCCAATCTGGTCAATACAGTGAAAGGGTATGCTTCACACGAAGAAAATACACTGACCGAAGTAGTCAATGCCCGGGCAAAAGCCACTCAGATGCAATTGAATATCGACCAGCTCGACGAAGCGACCCTAAAAAAATTAAGTAACGTACAAGGGGAATTATCCTCCGCTTTATCCCGATTGATGGCTATTTCTGAAAATTATCCGGATCTGAAGGCTAACCAAAACTTTCTTGATTTGCAAGCCCAGCTCGAAGGAACGGAAAACCGGATAGCAGTAGAACGCCGGAAATTCAACGATGTCGCCCGCAGCTACAATGCTTTCATCCTGCAATTCCCCAGAAACCTGGTAGCCGGAATGTTCGGATTCACCTCCAAACCCTATTTTGAAGCCAATGCAGGAGCTGAAAATGCTCCTAAAGTAGAATTTTGAGCAATGAAACCATCCGATTTTTTCACCCCGGCTCAGAAGACCGCTATGGTTGCCGCCATCCGGCAAGCAGAAAAAGATACTTCCGGCGAAATCCGGATCCATTTCGAAAATCATTGCCGGAAGAATGTACTCGACCGTGCAGCCCAGGTCTTTGCCGACTTGAAAATGCATAAGACAGCCTTGCGGAACGGTGTACTGATTTACGTCGCATTAGAAGATAAACAATTGGCGATATTGGGAGATGCAGGGATCAATGCGAAAGTGCCGGACCATTTTTGGGATGACATAAAAAACAATATGATAGAAAAATTCAAATCAGGACAGATTTGCGAGGGAGTTTGCGAAGCTGTCCTGACTGCAGGACAGCAGCTAAAAGTTTTTTTTCCCTATCAGGCAGACGATGTCAACGAACTGTCGGACGATATCTCATTTAAAAATTAAACATGAAACGATCAGTCCTTATTTTCTTTATATGCATTACTTCCTTTTTACAGGCTCAGGATCTACCCGAACCGATGCGCCCCAAACGGATAGTCAATGATTTCACTCAGCTGTTCAGTCCACAGCAACAACAAGCATTGGAACAAAAATTGAGAAATTTTAACGACACTTCTTCCACCCAGATCGCAATAGTAACCGTCCCCACCCTACAAGGCTACGCCCCCAGCGATTATGCCCAGCGTTTAGCTGAAAAATGGGGAGTCGGCCAAAAAGGAAAAGACAACGGAGTCTTACTTCTGATCAAGCCCAAGAGCAGGACAGAAAAAGGACAAGTAGCCATTGCCGTCGGATATGGATTGGAAGGAGTCATTCCGGATGCCATCGCTTCGAGAATCATCCGGAACGAAATTATACCTGAATTTCAACAAAACAATTATTACCGGGGAATTAACAAAGCGACAGATGTACTCATGCAGCTTGCCGGTGGGGAATTTACAGCCGAACAATATGCCCGCAAAAACGGAAATGGCAGTGCCGAAGTGATCATCATTCCTATCTTGATCCTATTTCTCCTGCCTCTGTTTTTCCGAAGAAAAAAAGGGTATACCACAGGTAGCCATGGAAGTGGAGGAATCCCTCCCATATTTTTCGGCGGTGGCGGCAGCAATTTCGGTTCTTTCAGCGGAGGTAGCGGAAGCTTCGGAGGTTTCGGCGGAGGGAGTTTCGGCGGTGGCGGGGCCAGTGGAAGCTGGTAAAACGATAAATACAGATAATGCAAATACCGGACAGTACCATATGTTCACTCCTCAATCAAGGCGAGGAGAAAGGCATGGAATATTTGTTTACCAGATATTACAAGCCTTTGGTACTATGGGCGGCTTCTTTCCTGAACAACATTCCCCAGTCGGAAGATCTGGTACAGGACTTTTTTATCCGTTTATGGGAAAAAAGGACCCAAACCTCCCTACAAGCAACCACCTTCAAATCTTTTCTTTACACTTCTGTACGCAATCTGGCATTTGACCGGATGGAAAAAAAAGATCCCCTGCGCCATGCTACCGATCTGAAGTCTTCCGACAAAGCCTGGGAAGAATACGATACCCTGGAAGAAGAAGTATTGGCCCGGGTCAAAAACGAAATCGATAAGCTTCCCGAAAGAAGCCGTCAAATCATGCAATGTATCTATTTACAAGGATTACATTATAAAGAAACTGCAGCTAAACTAGGCATTTCTATCGCTACGGTGAATACGCTTTTAGTCAACGCCCTCAAAAAAATTCGTCAGGCCTATCCCGATATAACCCAAAATATCATCCTGTTTTTGCTTTTATCCGACAAAAAAAAGATAAAAAACCAAAAACACAAAAGATTAAATTCCAATTCATTATAATTATTTTTTCAACTATTTCAAAAAAAGTTGTCTTTTCCATTCAATGAAAATTAATATTTTCCCGTACTATGGATAAATGCAACCGATATGCTAAATAAAGACAACATCGATCAATTACTTTTAAAGCATCTCTTACAGGAAAACGCCGTAGAGGAAGAACAGCTTCTGAAAGAATGGTTGGGACACGATCCTGAACATCAAAGGTACTTCGAAAGATTCCGTCGGCATCACATTCACCTTCAGGCTGCTATCCAATCCGGCCGTATTCAAGGTCAATATATTGAATTTGCATCCTGTCTGAAACGGCGTCATATCCGCCGTCTTTTTATCCGAGTTGCAGCCATCGCCCTGATTCTGCTCGGAGGCGGACTTTCCTTTTACCTGATCCATACCCCTTCACTGATTCCGACTTTAGCCGAAGTTCCGATTCATCCGGGTTCGTCAAAGGCGATTCTGCATCTTTCTTCCGGAACTGCGATTCCCGTAAACACCACTTCGCAGGAGTTAAAGGAAAAAGATGGAACACTAATCCGTATTTCCAATGAAGGAGTCTTGAATTACGCAGAATCAGCCAACATTTCGACTGCAAACCTGATAAACCGACTCGAAATCCCCAGAGGTGGAGAATTCAAAATCAAACTGGCAGACGGGACCGAAGTATGGTTGAATGCAGAGACAGAACTCCGATACCCAACAGTTTTCTCAAGCCTGGAAAGAAGAGTAAAACTTCAGGGAGAAGGCTATTTTAAAGTTGCTAAAAATGAAAAACAGCCTTTTATTGTCGAAGTCGGCGATATTGAAGTCAAAGTATATGGTACCCAATTCAATATCAGTACTCAAAATAAAGACAACATCGAAACCGTTCTGGTCAGCGGTAGCGTCAGTATCCGCCACCACGACCAGGAGACTCACCTAAACCCTTCCCAAAAGGCAGCCTATACCTCCTCCGGGAAACTAACGATTGAAGAAGTGGATGTTTTACCTTATATCACCTGGAAAGACGGAAATTTCATGTTCCAAAACGAGTCCTTGGAATCGATCATGAATAAATTAGCCAGATGGTACGATCTGGACGTATTCTACCTCAACGAGCAAACTAAAAATATTCACCTGTCAGGTATGATGACCAGATATAAAGAGGTATCGGAACTTTTCCACTATTTTGAAAAAATTTCCACCGCCCGTTTCATCATCAAAGGCCGGACCGTGACGGTAAAATAAATGTTCGTTTATTCAAAATAAACAGCCGGGAATGTACCACCATTCCCAGCTGCAATCAGATAAAAAGACAGCGGACAAAGCTAACTGTAGGCTGTCGGATTGTTTTACCTTAAAATACAAATTTATGGAATGTAAACGAATCTTTGTCCTTTCGGACTTAAAAAGATTAAAAATTGTCAGGATTATGAAGTTATTCTCAATTTTTATGCTGGTATTCACCTTGGGAGGTTTTGCTTCCGGATACTCTCAAAAGCAAGTCGTCACTTTGAATTTAAAGCAATGTGACGTCAATACGCTATTACAGGAAATCTGGAAACAAACCGGGTTGCGGTTCGTTTATAACGAACAGGATGTCGCCCAACTAAAACGCTTTGACGTTAACGCCCAACAGAAGCAAGTAGACGAAATTTTAGACCATATCTTCAAAAACACGCCTTATCAGTGTGCTTATGAAAGCGACGTTATTTATATCACCCCTCGTCCGGTAGGCGATCTTCCTCAAGTCAAACAGGAAAGAGTGAAACTTTCCGGTAATATCAAGGACAAAAACGGAAATGTTTTACCGGGAGTAACGGTCTTCATCGGTAACTCGGACATTGGTACTTCTTCCGATATCAATGGTAACTATCAGCTTGCCATCCTCAAAGGTAATGCGGTGGAAATCGTCTATTCTTTTATCGGAATGAAAAAAGTCACCTATAACTTTCCGGCAACGGAAGATGTCCGTCATAATGTCGTCATGGAAGAAGATCAGGTTGAATTGCAAGACGTTGTAGTTATCGGTTACGGAAGCAAGTCGGCAAGAAACCTGACCAGTTCCGTATCGTCGGTCAAAGCGAAAGACCTGGAAAAATATGCCAACGGAGCCACGACTTTCGACAACATGCTAGGTGGAGCAGTGAAGGGGGTATTGGTCAATCAAAACTCAGGAGAACCAGGTGCCAAAGCAACTTTAAACATCCGGGGAATCACTTCCCCGTTAAAATCGCAAAACAATAATGAACCCTTGTATGTCGTCGACGGTGTACCTTTCTTTGTCGAGCGCAGCCTGAATATGCTGAATCCGCTTTCAACTCTTCCCCCCAACGACATCGAAAGTATCGACGTATTGAAAGACGCTGCCGCAACAGCTATTTATGGTTCCAGAGGAGCCAACGGAGTAGTCATCATCAAAACCAAGGACGGTCACCGCAACGAACAAATGAAAATCAGTCTGGGATATACCTTGAGTGTCGGTAACCAAATTAAAAAATTCAAACCATTAAACACAACTAAATTTAAAAATCTCCAGGAATTAATCATTAAAAATACACTCGGAGCCATCAACAAAGCACAAATCACAGACGATAATATCATATACGGCCAAATCTATCCTGCAATCGATTATATGGCCAATACTTCCTATGATAATTACGGAAATATGATATTCGACGGATTAAAAGACGAGGCTTTCGGTGAAGAAAATACCAATTGGGTAGATGAGACCAATAATAAGAATGCACTGACTCACATGTATAATCTGGCTATCCGCGGAGGTGGAAAATTATCCAATTACTCCTTTTCTTTCAATGCAATCGACCAGGAAGGTTTGTTTATCAACGACGATATGCAACGTTACAACAGTCGTCTGTCCTTTGACTCGGATGTCTCGAAACGCTTCAAAGTAGGAGCAGCCCTGGGTTATACAATGACCAAACGCCATAGCGGAGCTGCAGGCGAAGAAATGGGTATTACCCGAGAATGGAATGTCAGACCCGATGTACCCGTATACGATGAAACGGGAGAATTATACCGCATCGACGGAACTCTGACCTGGGGTTTCCCCGTAGGTTTAGCCAATCCAGTCGCAAACCGGCAAAATAAAAACAAAAAAGAATCTTATCAATTCCTGGGAAACAGTTATCTGGAATACAAAATCTTCAACGGTTTGAAAATCAGAGGAGATATCAATATCTCTATGTTTCAGGATCAGTATAGTAATTACAACCCGCTGGTCGCCCAAGACGATTGGGGAGGCGGAGGCATGTCCACCCTTCAGGACGACCGCAGCAAAGCCGCCAATACTTCGATCAACTTCAGGGCCGACTATACTTTCCCGATAGAAGACCATTATTTCAGTTTTATGGTCGGCTATGGTTGGGACCGTTCTTTTAGTGAATATACTTCGCATTACTACATGGGCTTCCCGGATGATGAAGTCCTGAATAATGCGGGGTCTGCAACAGAAACACACTGCATCGGAGACGCAAAGTCCAAAAGTGCCCTCAATTCCATTTATGCCCGTGCCAGCTATAATTATCTCGACAAATATCTGGCAGAAATCAATTTCCGTTCTGATGCCTCTTCCAAATTCGGCCCCGGTAATCAAAGAGGTTATTTCCCTTCTATATCCCTGGGATGGCGGATGAGCAGCGAAAATTTCATGGCCGATGCAGAAAAAGTCGACGATCTGAAATTACGTTTCAGTTGGGGACAAACCGGTTCTACCAACATCAACGATTTCGTCTACAGACAATTTTATGAAAAAGGCAATCCTTATATAGGACAATCGACTCTGACTCCCGGTTTATTACCTAATCCGGATATCAAATGGGAAAGGACATCCGAATTCAACGGTGGATTAGATTACGCTTTCTTCAACCACCGCCTGTTCGGTAGCATCGACGGATACTATCGTTACACCAAAGGTGCATTGGCTCCTTCCCCCTATCCGCTCGAATCAGGTTCCACTTCCTATACGTCCAACTTAATCGACCTCTCCAACAAAGGCGTTGAGATTGAAATCGGCGGGGATATTATCCGTACAGCCGACTGGACCTGGACCTCGAAATTCAATATAGCCCTGAACCGGAACAAAATCGAAAAACTCAATGGAGCCGAGCTTTCCAGTAACGATGTCGATACCTATATAGAAGGTCAGCCTGCCGGCGTTTTAAAAGGATATATCGTCGAAAAAATATTCCAAAACGACGATGAAGTAGTTACTCTAAATAAAACAGCCGTAGCTCGTGGAGCGAATTATTACCAGGAAAAGTCGACCGGTATGGGTGACTTCAAATACAAGGACCTGGATGGGAACGGTTATATCGACAGTAAAGACCGGGAAGTTATTGCTACTCCTCAGCCTAAATTCTTCGGAGGATTTTTCAATTCGGTCAATTACAAAAATTTCAATTTGTCGTTCGTTTTCCAATTCTCCCAAGGAGCTAAAGCTGCTGTTTATAATATGATGAGCGATATGTATGGGTATATTGGAAATAACATCTATCCCGAACTCTATGGGAAAACCTGGAGTCCCGAAAATCCCGATGCTCGTTATGCACGTCTGGTTTATACCGATCCTTCCAAAAACTCTCGTTTCTCCGATCGTTACATTTACGAAACATCGTATTTACGCTTAAAGAATATTACTTTCTCTTATAATTTACCACAGAATTTCCTGAAGAAAATCAATGTACAATCGGCCATGTTATTTGTCAGCGGCTCTAATATCTGGACCGTGACCCAATGGCCGGGTATCGATCCGGAACTGATCAGTAGTTTCACTACTTCACAGATGACCCTGAATGAAGATCCCTATCCATTGAGTAAAACATTTACCTTAGGTGTTAAAGTTGAATTTTAACGATAAAATCTCATACTATGAAAACAACATATATTATTTCTACCTTATTTCTCTCTGTATTGATTTGGGCATGTGACCTGATGGGAGACGTAGATAAAGTAAAACCTTATTATAAACTGGAAGACCAAACCGCAATACGGAATGCCCAGAGTGCAGAACAGGTGTTACGCGGGGTATATACCCAATGGAGGGCCATGAGTCTTTGTAACTTCCGAAGCCATATCGGCCTGCTCGCCGGTTCATTAGCACTCTCGGGTAGTGGTGGATTGGCAGGAGAAACCGGTTTCACCGACAACAATGTACTGGAAGACAATAGTATCATCGGAAATGTCTATAATAATTTATATGATGTAATCAACGCGGCCAACTTTATGATCGAATTTTTGGAAAACAATACGGTAAAAGACCTGGACCCTGCGAGACGTATGGAAATATTAGGCGAAGGCTATTTCAACCGGGCCATGGCTCACTTTATGTTGTTACGCTATTTCGGGCAATTTTACGATACCGATTCTCCATATGGTATCGTCCTGTCCGACAAACCTTACCGGGAACCGTTAGCAAAGGCCCGCTCGACTGTAGCTGAAAGCTATAAATTTATCGAATCGGATCTCGATTCAGCTATATTATATGCTCCGGACATGCCTATGAGTAATTATACGCCCACTCATGCGCAGGCCGGAAAAACAACCGCACAAGCCCTGAAAGCAAAAGTATTACTAAGTAAAGGAGATTACGTAAATGCAGCCCTACTGGCCGATGAAGTGATTCAAACAGCCGGCAACTACGGATACGGGCTGGTTGACTTTATGAGTATCTTCAGCGATATGTTCGATTCTCCTGAAGTGCTGTTCGCTCCTTATGTCTCCAACTATGAAGAACAATGTAGTTTCATTTTAGACCGGACAACTTATAGTTCTTATTCTCAAAAAATAGCCGATGCGATGGATCCCACTCCAGGGAACAAAGAAACAGGAGAAGGTTACGATCCCCGTTTTGCCGCCCCGTTTCTTACACCGGACGTCATCACAACTTCTTTCAAAAACGGGAAATATCCTCACAGTACCAATGATGACGGCAAGAGCAATACCTACTACTTCCTGCGTTTGGGAGAAGTATATTATATCCATGCAGAAGCGGAAGCCCGGCAGGGAGGCAATCATCTTGCGGCAGCCCGTACCAGTCTGCAAACCGTTTTGGATGCCCATGTCCCGGGAGTATATGACGTGAGTACTATTCCTGACAACCAGCTTTTAGAAATGATCCGCCAGCACAAATGGATCGACCTGCTTTTTGAAAACCAGGAAGAGTGGTACGACATGATCAGGTATTATAAACACGGCGATTTAGACATCACCACCATACGCCCGAATATAAAGTCGGATAAACAATTGATCCTACCCATCCCGCAATCGGCCAAAGCAGGTAACAACTTACTCATCGAAAACCCTTAAATCCCCAAAAATGAAAAATCTGTTAACTGTGCTATTCCTTGTTCTGGCAATTCAGTATTGCCAGGCACAAAATAAATCTTTTCACATCACCGGCTCTATCCAAGGCCCATGTGAAGGGATGGTTTTCAAACTGTTGGATAATAGCTATCCTCCTCAAACAATTGCAACAACGGTCATTAAAGATCATTGTTTCGAATTGACCGGGGAAATTCCGGCACCCGGCTTTTATCGTTGGATCATCGATACGACTCCCGTAGGGAAAAAATCCTCGGAAGCCAACTGGTTGGCCGGCAATTTCTATTTGGAAAATTCGGATATCACTTTCCAGGGAGATATCCATACTTTACCCACTTATTACTGGAATCCGGAACGTAAAGGTAAGATGATAATCCAGGGTTCGGAGACAGAAGATCTGTATCAGTCATTCAAAACTTCTATCCAAGAACTGAGTAAAGCCAGAAATCAGGCAGACGGCGAATACCTCGAGCAATATCACCGTCCGGCATTAGACAACATCTTCAATACCGAGGAGGGCATTCGCCTGGCCCGCCGGATCTCCGAACTGGATCCGATTTATCAAACAAAATCCGGCTTCTGTAGTGGCTCTCGATCAAGCCGGTTATTTCCTGCTCGGAGAGATCGACTTAACCTCCGGTCAGATCGAAGATCTGCAAAATACACTTTCCGGGGTTTGGGGAAATTGTCCCCGTATGACCGAATTCAAGGAAAAAGCAGAGATGGCCAAAAAAATCGCTATAGGAGCCCCGTTTCAAGACATCGAACTCACCGATCCGGAAGGGAAAAAAGTAAAA
>ERZ860388.2287-NODE-2287-length-10509-cov-2.907786_pt1 | contig 10509 bp, 9 predicted proteins | sample MGYA00509978_ERZ860388 | MGnify/ENA primary metagenome ERZ860388 (study PRJEB30046, sample SAMN00715225) | human gut metagenome | study: EMG produced TPA metagenomics assembly of the A metagenome-wide association study of gut microbiota in type 2...
ATGGCCGGAAATTACGCAGGAGATGAGACCATGGACCCGTTGGTGGTGGTTTGGAAATGTTTTGACCGAGAAAGATATTACGGCTGCTTTGGAATCGTATCGGAAAGCAGGAATAGGAGGAGTCGAAATAACTCCTGTATATGGGGTCAGGGGGGAAGAAAGTAAATTTATTGATTTTCTATCTCCAGAATGGATGGATAAATTAGTGTACACCCTTGCCGAGGCTAAACGCCTTGGCATGGGGGTAGATATGGCGAATACATCCGGATGGCCGTTTGGCGGGCCTTGGGTCAACGAGGATATGGCCTGCAAAAGTATGTTGTCAAAAACGTTTGAGTTGCAAGAGGGTCAGAGACTGGATGAGAGAATAGAATACATCCGTCAACCGTTGGTTTATACTCAAAGTGGTTTGAAGGTGAATATTGACGATGTGAAAGAACCTGTCACTGCTAACCGGAACTTGCAGGAGAATTGCTATGCGCAGATTTGGTATAAAAAAAGTTTACCTTTGGTCGCTGTCACGGCTAACAAGAAACAGGTAGGGCAAGTTGGATTTACAGAAACTATAGATCTTACGGATAGGGTGAAAAACGGTTTTTTAGACTGGACTGCCCCTCAAGGAGATTGGTTGGTTTGTGCTTTGTTTCAGGGCAATCACGGTAAAATGGTGGAACGTGCGGGTCCCGGTGGTGAAGGGAATGTAATAGATCATTTTTCGGATCATGCAATCAGCGAATATCTGAAAAAGTTCGACGAAGCATTTGCCGGATATGATTTGAGTTATTTAAGATGTTATTTTAATGACTCTTATGAAGTGGATGATGCAGTTGGATGTGCAAATTGGACTCCGGATTTTCTGAAAGAGTTTAAACGAGTTTGTGGATATGACTTAAAACAATATCTTCCGGCTCTTTTAGGCTTGGCAGATGATGATACTAATAGTAGGGTCTTACATGATTATCGTATGGTTATCTCTGATTTATTATTAGAACGATTTACCCGAAAATGGCAGTCGTGGGCTGAACATCAAGGAAAAGGCATTCGGAATCAGGCACACGGTTCTCCGGCTAATGCTTTGGATCTATATGCAGCCAGTGATATTCCGGAAACGGAAGGAAGTACGATTACGGATATAAAAAGTGCTTCTTCGGCTGCTCATCTGAAAGGAAAGAAGCTGACGTCTGCAGAATCAGCAACTTTGTTGAATGAACATTTTCAAACCAAATTGTCTGATGTTAAGATTGCCAATGATAAATTCTTATTGGGAGGTGTAAATCATATTTTTTATCATGGCACTGCCTATTCTCCTCAAAATGCTTCTTGGCCGGGATGGCTGTATTATGCAGCGGTACATTTAACTCCATCCAATAGTTTTTGGGATGATTTCGGAGCACTCAATAATTATGTTGCCTGTTCACAAAGCTTTTTGCAGGCAGGAAGGCCATCTAACGATTTATTGCTTTATTATGGAATTTCTGACCTTTGGTCTACTCCCGGAAAAGAAATGTTTCATTACTTCCATTCTTTTAAAACGGTAACAATGGATGAATGTGGGCGTTATTTCTGGCTAAACGGATATTCATGGGATGCTGTGTCTGACGAACTGCTACAAGAAGTGAAAGTCGGGAAAGAAGGTGTTTCTGCCGGGGGGAATATGTATAAGATGATTGTGGTTCCTAAAATAAAATATATGCCTTTAAAGACATTTGAACGATTGATGGAGTTGGCGAAGGCAGGCGCTACCGTTGCTTTTTATGATGCGCTTCCTTCCGATGTTCCGGGGTTGATTAATTTGGAACACGACAGAAATGAATTGTTCTCTTTGAAAGATAAACTTAGGTTTGTAGAAAAGGGGAGAGTGCGTATTGCTCAATATGGAAAAGGCAAATTTATAATCTCAGGGACCATCTCGGATTTGATGAGTGAATCGGGTATTACTTCCGAAAGTATTTGTAAACAGGGATTACAGTGTGTCAGACGACTAAAAGAAGACGGGAATTTCTATTATTTTATTTTGAATCCTAAAGATAAAGAGTTTTCAGATTGGATAACTTTGAATGCAGATTATAAATCGTGTGCATTATATAATCCAATGACGGGAAAAGACGGTTATGCGCGGACACGTGAGAAGAGTGGAAAGACAGAACTATGGCTTAGTTTAAAACCCAATGAATCAATGGTAGTTGAAACCTTCAGCCAAAAATATGCAGGTGATTTATATCCTTATTATACACCGATAGGCGAAGAGGTTATTTTGAATGACAATTGGACGATTTCTTTTGTGAAAGGTGGTCCTGTATTGCCGGAGGCGAGGAATGTTACAGAGTTGGAGTCATGGACAGAATATGGAGAAGACTATGCTGCTTTTTCTGGGACTGCTGAATATAGTACTCGTATACCGGCATTATCGGGAAAGGCAGATGCTTGGTTACTTCATATAGAGAATCTGTATGAGAGTGCTGCGATATACGTAAACAATAAGTATCTGGGAACTCTTTTTAATGCTCCGTATGCAATAGAGATACCAGCTTCTGTATTGAACGGAAATGATGAACTGAAAATTAAAGTTTCTAATCTTATGGCAAATCGTATTTCTTATATGGATAAAAAAGGATTGGAATGGAAGATTTTTTATAATGCGAACATTGATTCAAAAGGACGAATGAACGTTGGAAAGGATGGAAAATTTGACGCAGGAAATTGGAAACCCCGACCGTCAGGAATCTCGGGTAAAGTTACATTAAGGCCGCTTTCTTGTGTCAAATAGCGATAAGTGTAAGGTTATAATCATCCGTATAATCCGCATTAAGATAAAACTTTTAAAAAACATTGTATGCTTATGAGGTCGATAGTTTATTGGTCTGCGTTATTATCAAGTACATTAATTATGACCCAATGTACAAACTGTGGAGAAATCATTCAAAAAAAAGGGAATCTAAGAGAGCGGAACCTTGCTTATGAAGACAGTTTTTCTGTATCTGATTATTATGAGGACCTTTACAACTGTGCTGAAATGAAATATGCGTTCAAGGGTACGACACCTGAGGAAGTCGAAGTTTGGCAGACCGAATTTAGAGATAAATTAAAGGAAAGGTTAGGAATTAGTCAGTTGGAAAGGCAGTTGTCTTCATTTAAGGTTAAAGCCAGGAAAATCAGTTCTGAAGATATCGGGTATGCCATTAGGGAGAGATGGGAAATATGGACAGAACCGACTGTTCCTTTACCGTTTGTACTCTTATTACCTAAAAATAAGGAAGGAAATCTGCCTTTAATGATAACGCCACATGGACATGGGAAAAATACGGAAACCTATGCCGGGATATATCTCTCTGAACAGGAGCGTGTTGAGGGCGAGGTTGGCGAAAGAAATGTTGCCGTACAAGCTGTGCAAAATGGGTTTATTGCTATTGCGCCTACTTCAAGAGGATTTGGAAAGACCCGTACTTCGGAAGATAAGGCAAAAGATGTACCATATTCTTGTCGTACGCTATTGATGCAAGATTTATTGGTTGGACGAACCCCTATAGGTGATAGAGTGTGGGATATTTCTAAGTTGATAGATTGGGCACTGGCAGAGTTGCCCGTTGATAAGTCGAATATTATTGTTTCTGGCAATTCGGGAGGTGGAACGACCACTCTTTTTGCCGGGGCGTGTGATACTCGTATTTCGATGTCTATCCCTTCTTCCTATTTTTGTACATTTACAGGAAGCATTGGAGCAATGTATCATTGCGACTGCAATTACATTCCGGGAATATTGGAATATGGTGAAATGTCTGATATTGCAGGATTGACGGCTCCCCGGTTTTTCTGTACTTTGAATGGAAAAGACGATCATATGTTTCCGCTAAAAGAAGCTCAGAAAGCTTTTGAACATCTAAAGAAAATATATAGGGCTGCCGGTGTACCTGATAATTGTGAACTTTATATTGGTAATGGAGGACATCGTTATTACAAAGAAGGCGCATGGAGTTTTATAAATAAACATTTAGCGAAATAATGTTTATAAGATTTATGCACTATAACCAAAGGTTATAGTGCATAAATAGAAACAATTGGTGCATGACATAAAGTAACCGTATCTTTGCACTCGAAAAAATAATAAAACAATTAAAGATATGGTTTCAGCTATTACAAGAACATTAAAGACGAATAATAAAATTGTCTATGTATCCTTACTTTCGATTTTAACTTTTTTCTTATTATTGGATTATATTCCGGGCATGCAAGCTTTTTCGGCATGGGTTACTCCTCCTTTGGCTTTGTTTTTAGGATTGGCTTTTGCATTGGTTTGCGGGCAGGCACATCCGAAATTTAATAAGAAGACTTCTAAATATTTGTTGCAATATTCCGTAGTAGGTTTGGGGTTTGGTATGAATCTCCATTCGGCACTTGCTTCCGGTAAAGAAGGTATGGAATTTACCGTTATCTCAGTAATAGGAACTTTGGTGATTGGTTGGTTTATCGGACGTAAACTATTGAAGGTAGACCGCAATACTTCTTACTTAATCAGTTCGGGTACTGCTATTTGTGGTGGTAGTGCTATTGCTGCGGTAGGGCCGGTAGTGAAAGCTAATGATAGCGAAATGTCTGTTGCTTTAGCCACTATTTTTATTTTGAATGCTATTGCATTGTTCATTTTCCCGGTAATAGGCCATGCTTTGGGTATGAGTCAACATGAATTCGGGACATGGGCTGCCATTGCCATTCATGATACGAGTTCGGTGGTAGGAGCCGGTGCGGCATATGGAGAGGAAGCCTTGAAAGTGGCGACTACCATTAAGTTGACACGCGCCCTTTGGATTATTCCAATGGCATTTGCCACTTCGTTTATTTTCAAAAGTAAAGGGCAGAAGATTAGCATTCCCTGGTTTATTTTCTTTTTTGTATTGGCTATGATTGTGAATACTTATCTATTGGGAAGCGTTCCGGAGGTGGGTGCCGCTATTAATGGCTTGGCACGCAAAACTCTGACTATAACCATGTTTTTTATTGGTGCTTCCTTGTCTATTGATGTTGTGAAATCAGTAGGCCTTAAACCTTTGGTCCAGGGAGTATTGCTGTGGGTGGTTATCAGCTGTAGTACATTAGCCTACATTTATTGGTTCTAAAAATCATACAGTTGCATTCCTTTATATAGCATAGATTCCGATAGGAATAATTAAAAACCGAATAAGGCTTTGTATGTTTTACAGACATGCGGAATCTTATTCGGTTTTATATGTTTGGGGAGATATTAAGTATTATTTTGTTCCGATGAATTGGAACGAAGAGTTTCAAACGCTTGAAACCAATCGTTCCGGTTAGAAGAATCAAACAGTTCCAATAAGAAGAATCAAATTGTTTCAGTATACTGGAAAATCAATCTTCTTAGAAGATAATGTACGATAATCCCATCTCTTCTGTCTCTTTTTGAAGTTTTTTCATTTCCTTCTTTAAATCTTTCAGCTCAGTGATGCCTTCTATCTTTTTTAGTTCGCCGAGGGCTATGCTGATTTCTCTGAATGCATTATTGATTTCATGGGTGGGAATGCTGAAGTAGGTATTATCACTTGTCTTTTGCGATTTCATGATATTCTGAATATCTTTTATGGTCATGTCGCCTACTAACCGGACGTATTTTAACGTAGCGGCACCATCGACTACCATAATGAGATCCTGTACGGTTTCCCCCTTACGCTTTACATAAAAAGCCATACGCGAAACAATGCCTTTTTGTTTCATCAGCAGTTCATATTTTTGTGCACGCACTCCACTTTCAATATCCCGCCGCATTTCTCTTTTTATACCATTATCCATTGTGGAGAGTATTTGTACCAACTCTAATTGTTTGGCAAGTTTCCCGACATTGACGTCTTTGGTATATAGTTCCGGATTCATCTCTATCATCGCTTTGGAGATGTAAACCGATGACACGTTGTTCATGTCACTGTATTTGGCAAACAGGCCTTGTGCCTGACAAAGCAGTGGCAATAGTAATAATACGCCTGCAAGGAATAATCTGTTCGTTTTCATAATCATTAATGCTGTTCTATTGTAGTTGTAGATCTTTTTTTATCTCTCTGTTTGTTCTTCTGATATCTTTTTGAGTGTCTATCATTTCATCTACTCCATTGTTCAATCCCATAGAAACTTCCATTAAGGTGGCTTGTAGTACTTCGTAAGCCACTTCCGGATCCGTAAAGGTTTCTTTAGGTCTCTCCATTGTGTCGCTTATGTTGCTGATACTGTATCCGAGTCCGAACAACAATACTATGCTGGCAGCTATTCCACCAACCCAGCGCCAATTGCGCTTTGATTTATTTTTACGGAAAAAGTGTATTTCCTCTTGCTCTTTCGTATCGATCATCCGGCTTAATTTATCTTCCAGCCCTGCGGGTACTTCCACGGGTACATCTTTATGAAAGCAAAGAAATAATCTCTTTTCTTTTTCCAGATGATCAGGGACATTCTGTGTTTCGAAGTATTTCTTCAACCTTTCCTCTTGGTTCTCGCTGGTATTTCCTTCGTAAAATTCGGCCAGCAACCTTTCAATTTCTTCGACTCTCATAGTTATTCAGTTTATTAAATTGTTCACGAATCCTTTTTCTTGCTCTTGATAGTAACACACGTATATTTATGGAGTTTAGCCCGGTAATATGTTCTATTTCTTCATACGAGCATTCTTTTACGTCTCTGAGTATGACTACTTTTTGTTGTTGCTCGGGCAGTTGCGCTATGATGTTTTTTACTTGCCGGACTTCATCCCGGGTTTCCATATCATCTGCCGGACAGGTATAATGGATACCGTTTAACTCTACTGTTTGTTTATTGGCAGTATATTTTCCTGAGCGTAAAAGATCAAAACACATATTTTTAACGAGTGTCACGCTGAATGCTTCCGGATTACTGATGATTGCCAATCCTTCCCGTTTATCCCATAGCTTTAAATAAGCTTCCTGTACCAGATCTTCGGCATCGGCTTCATTTTCCAATAGCCGGTAGGCTATGTGGTAAAGTTTGCGGTGAAAAGGTAGAAATTCTTTTTTAAAACTCTCAGCGTCCATGGGCTTTTTAGTAGCAATGTGTTTATACCAGTAAGACGTAATCCGGTAGATGTTGTTACAAAGAAAAGAAAAATATTCTATAAATAAAAAAATAAAACTGCGCTGATAACGGGATATAAACCGGTATACAGCACAGCCTTAACTCTTTTAATTTCTATAATTTACTTGTGTTCTTTCAGCTTTTCAAATATCAATGCTTCCAGTTCTTCAGCCAGTTCCGGATTATCAGCAATGCATTGTTTGGCTGCATCACGTCCTTGTCCGAGTTTGGTATCATTATAGCTGTACCATGAACCGCTTTTTTTGATGATACCCATCTCTGCTCCCAGATCAATGATCTCGCCGGAATGAGAGATACCTTCACCGAACATGATGTCAAATTCTGCTTTACGGAAAGGAGGTGCCACTTTGTTTTTTACAACTTTTACTTTAGTTTGCTTGCCGATAACTTCTTCTCCATCTTTAATTTGTTGTGAACCACGAATATCCAGACGTACGGAAGCATAGAATTTCAGTGCATTACCACCGGTTGTTGTTTCCGGATTACCGAACATTACACCGATTTTCTCACGTAACTGGTTGATAAAGATACAAGTTGTGCGGGTTTTACTTACGGCAGAAGTCAGTTTGCGTAATGCTTGCGACATAAGGCGGGCTTGTAAACCGACTTTGTTATCACCCATATCACCTTCAATTTCTGCTTTAGGAGTCAGAGCGGCTACCGAGTCTACTACAATAATGTCGATTGCAGAAGAGCGGATTAGTTGTTCGGCTATTTCCAATGCTTGTTCTCCATTGTCCGGCTGAGAGATGAAAAGATTGTCTACATCTACGCCTAACTTGGCTGCATAAAAACGGTCGAAAGCGTGTTCTGCATCGATAAATGCTGCGATACCTCCTGCTTTCTGTGCTTCAGCAATGGCGTGGATAGCCAGAGTCGTTTTACCGGAAGATTCCGGACCGTAGATTTCAATTATTCTTCCACGGGGGAAGCCACCTACGCCTAATGCCGCATTCAGCCCGATAGAGCCGGTGGGGATCACATCTACCTGTTCAACAACTTCGTCACCCATTTTCATGATAGAACCTTTACCGAAGCTCTTTTCTATCTTGTCCATGGCAGCCTGTAAGGCTTTTAATTTTTCGCTTGATGCCATATTATTATCTGTTTCAAAATTAAGTTCATCTTTTTTTGCCATTTTTCTATTTACAATTTACTTGTTTACGATGTATGGTTAATGCTTTTTTTATTTATTGTAGAATTTGTGCAGCATGTTCTTTGGTTTTAACCTCTTTCGGGGTAATGATCCGTTCTATGATTCCTTCTTCGTTAATAAGGAAAGTAGTACGGAATGTCCCCATGTATGCACGTCCGTACAGTTTCTTTTCTCCCCATACTCCAAATTGTTCTACTAATTTCTTGTCCGTATCAGCAATCAGTGTAAAAGGGAGATTATTTTTCGCAATAAACTTTTGATGTGACTTCTCGTCATCTACACTTACGCCGATGACTTCATAACCGGCCTTACGCAGTTCCGAATAATTATCACGTAAGCTACAAGCTTGTGCGGTACATCCGGAAGTATTATCTTTAGGATAGAAGTACAATACGACTTTCTTTCCCTTATAGTTGCTCAGGCGTATTTCTTCGCCATTTTCGTTTACTCCTAATAATTCGGGAGCTTTATCTCCTACCTTTAATCCCATAATTATAATAAGGTTTATTTAACTGAATAGTTCATCTTTCTCGTCACATGTTTGGATTTATCCAGTTTATTCTCTGTTTCGAAAATAGTTTTACTTTAATAATGGAAGTTACAATTTAATGTCGGATTTAGGCATATTTGGGTAACTGTTTATCGGATATTTATCGATAGAAATCCATTCTTATAGCTCTAAGTCACCATCAAACACTTCATGCCAAGGCAATCCCTGTTTGTTTAGTTGTTCCATAAACGGATCCGGATTAAACTCTTCCACATTGTTTACGCCCGGACGTTTCCATTCACCTTTGAAGAACATCATGGCACCGATCATAGCCGGCACACCGGTAGTATAACTTACTCCCTGCATTCCCGTCTCTTTGTAGGCTTCTTGATGACTGCAGTTATTATATACATAGTAAGTTCGTTCTTTTCCATCCTTTAAACCACGGATACGACAACCGATGGAAGTTTCTCCTTCGTAGTTCTCACCTAAATCTTGTGGGTTAGGTAAAACGGCTTTGAGGAATTGTAGCGGAATGATTTCTACGCCATTGTAATTAATCGGATCGATACGGGCCATACCTATGTTTTGGATTACACGCAGATGCGTCAGATATTCCTGTCCGAAAGTCATCCAGAATCGGGCGCGTTTGATGCTGGGGAAATGTTTCACCAATGATTCGAGCTCTTCGTGATAGAGCAAATATGAATCACGCGGACCGATATTCGGATAAGTCAGGTCTTTGTGAATTTCCAACGGGCCGGTGGTTATCCATTTGCCGTTTTCATAATAACGGCCATTCTGAGTAATTTCGCGAATATTGATTTCCGGATTGAAATTGGTGGCAAATGCCTTGTGGTGATTACCGGCATTACAGTCAACGATATCCAGATATTGTATTTCATCAAAGTAGTGTTTTGCCGCATAGGCTGTATAAATACCACTTACCCCCGGATCGAAACCACAACCGAGAATAGCTGTCAATCCGGCTTCCTTAAAACGTTCGTGATAAGCCCATTGCCAACTATATTCAAAATGAGCCTCGTCTTTAGGCTCATAATTGGCTGTGTCCAGATAGTTTACTCCGGCTTTAAGGCAGGCCTCCATGATGGTGAGGTCTTGATAGGGGAGGGCAACATTGATTACCATTTCCGGTTTGAAGTCATTGAACAAGGCTACCAGTTCATCTACATTATCTGCGTCTACTTTAGCCGTTTTTATATCGGGATTACCAATTGCTTTTACTATATCGTCACATTTGGATTTAGTGCGGCTGGCAATCATGATGTCAGTAAATACATCGGCATTTTGTGCCACTTTGTGTGCAACAACGGTACCTACACCGCCTGCACCGATAATAAGAACTCTACCCATTTCTTTAATTAAGAATTTAAAATTAAGAATTTAAGAATTGTTTATGGAACAAATATACGGTATTATTTTCAGAAAACCGTTCCTACTTTCCTTATTTATTTATAACGAAGTAACCGTCCGCTTTCGAATTCCAGCATTTTCCGTGCATACAGCCAAGTCTCGAACCGAGTATCTTGTTTGAATTCTATCTGGATGGGATTGCCGAGTGCCAGACGGCATTCATCGGTTGTCATTCCCTCTTGCACTTCGCCTTGAGAAATGAGTTTCCAGTTCTCCTCTGTGGTATGTGGATACTGTTTACGGATATCTCCAAAAGCCAGTAGATCCTCTATATAGTTTTCATTTTTGGTAATAATGTCATATTTCAAATCAACTTCAAGTT
>ERZ860388.2290-NODE-2290-length-10495-cov-6.125479_pt1 | contig 10495 bp, 9 predicted proteins | sample MGYA00509978_ERZ860388 | MGnify/ENA primary metagenome ERZ860388 (study PRJEB30046, sample SAMN00715225) | human gut metagenome | study: EMG produced TPA metagenomics assembly of the A metagenome-wide association study of gut microbiota in type 2...
ATCCTCGTCTCTGATGCTTTTGATTCGTTGGAGTTCTTCCGCAGTCCAGGGTTTGACATCAGAAAGCTTGAAATGTACGGTTGTCATAGGCTTGATTTTCTGTCAGCTTTTACTGCGATTACTGTTCTGATTTGATTGGTTTGATGAAAGTATTGGCTGTTGTGTTGGTTTCAAATGCGTCAGCAATGATTAACGCAACAGCTCTCTTTCTATTCTGATAGTTTGGCACCTCAAGTCTGCGATTTCAATTCTCTCAACTTGGGATAGCTTCCGGAAAACGGCCGATGTTTTCTCAAGCGAGATTACCAACAACAAACTTGACTATGTTTTGTCCGTTAAGGAAGAGTCGAGATAGGAGTGACCTAGTTGGAGTTCAATTTTGTTTTTAAATTTGAAAGAAATTCCAACACAAGGAAGATTCAAACCTGGATTGTAAAATGGAAAATCGAAAGATTTTCCTCATACCATTGCTATCGCTATGATAAATACAGAAATAGCTTCTAAAAAAGAGCTACCAAAGGAATTCAAGTTAGCTGTTTGGGGACTGTCAAAAATTTTTGACACTTCTGAATTCGAATTGAAAATTCCTGCCTATCAGAGAGATTACGCTTGGCCTGAAGATTTTGTGTGGCAATTTCTGGAAGATATTTGTGCCGCTGTTCAAGATGAAAGAGTTTATCGTTTAGGCTGTATTACCCTCTTTGAAGCCCCAAAAGAGAAGAATCCAGAAAAAAAGAAGTTCGAAATTATAGATGGCCAACAAAGATTGGTAACTCTGAGGTTAATAGCACACAATGTTTTAGTGAAAGATGAGAAAAAACTTCCATTTAGTGATCAAACATTCTACCCAGCCTCTCAGAAGAGAATTTATGAGAATAATAAAATAATAAAGAGATATCTGGAGGGTAAGGCCGATCTGAAGAAAAAATTAAAAGATGAGTTCTTAGAAAGTAAGTTTTTAGAATTTTCGGTTTTCGAAGCTAAAGGAGATTTGTCCGAAGCTTTTCAATATTTTAATTCGTTAAATTCTCGTGGAAAGGATTTAATTGGTATTGATGTTTTGAAGGCTTACCACTATGGTGTAATGGAGAGGGCTGCAAAAGACTTCAAGAAAGAAATTGATAGTCTTTTAGGGAACTACAGCCGCGAGAATCCAGAGATAGATCGAAACTGTGTTGTTCTTCATTTGACAAGCGACATCCAAAGGAATATTCAAAATAAAGCCTTGGAACTTTTCGGATCAAGTCTATTGATTGAAGATATTTTGAAGGGTATTCAATTAATTGATAATTACGATTATAAAAACAATAAATTGAGCTTTAATTCAGATTATCTTGTGAGATCTCTTATCCATAAAGAGGAAAAATTATTGAGAGTTTGGGAGAAAAACGAAAAAACTAATAATAATGGTTTCGTAGAAGAAGGTATTGAGACTATTCAAAGGCTTTTCGATGATTATCTCTGTCCTATTTTAGATTGGCAAAGCGGCAATAGATCCCAGGTGCTGAGCAAGCAGAATTTAGATAAGTTTCACGGGCTAGCTTCAAAAAAGTTATTTAAGAATTCTTATGGATGTTATAAAAGGGAAAAATTTGGAAGCCAGATATTTTTATTAGGTCATCCCTTTGTTTCCGGCTTTAACTTTTTTGAGTATATCAACCATTACTTAAAATTAATGGAACATACTGAGCGTGAAGCCCGTAAATTTTGCAGAAATGAAAAGGGTGAAATTTCAAATATCTTTGGAGAAGTCAATCGAGATATCATCTCGGGAGAAGAGAATTCACTGGATAACGAATTCAATGTATGGCGGAAAAGTTATCGTACAAACCTCTTGTTCAAACAGATTATTTTTTGTTTTATTGATAGATTCGAACCGATAAATAGTAATGGGGAACTCATTGATAATTGGGGTCCGAGTTCATTTTCTCGGTCAAAATTTGAGGATGTTTTAAATGATTTAGCCTTGTGGAGCTTTTTTCCTAGATGTTACGCTCAAAGATTAACTCGGCAATTTATAGAAAAGTATGTTAATGCTGAATTTGACTTGGGAGAGTGTAACGACTTTAAAAAGCCATTGTTTGTCGAGATATCTAGAAGTTTTGATCCTGATGAAATCCGTCGAAGACTTTTTATTTTGAGAAAAGTTGATGGCTCTCAAATAGAGAAATTCCGAAATAAAGATGAAACTCCAAGTGCAAAACAAAAATTCGAATCTTTAATTAAGAGAATTTATAGGGGAATGTAGGAATCATGCCTAATGTTTGCGAGCTGTTAAAGACCATAGGACATTTAGGAATGTCTTTTTCTATTCCTATTTATCAGCGTCAATATGTTTGGAAAGAAAAAGAAATTCACCAACTCATGGATGATTTTTATATTGCTGGTAAGGACAATAAAGATACATACTATCTTGGAACTTTGATTTGCCTTGAGGAAGGTTCAGTTTTTAAGGTTTGCGATGGGCAACAACGTCTGACGACCTTGATACTCTTGTTGAAAGCTCTTCAACTCAGAGGAATTTCCGGTAATTCTTATGACACTCTTGGCACTGTTCTTAAATTCGATGAAGGTATTCGATCTTCTTACAATCAAGAATTGAGGAACATTCTTAATATCCGGACAATTGACGACTTAAAAGATTTAAAACAAGGAAATACCCCACTTACGAACGGTTTTAAAATCATTTGCGACTATCTCGCTCGTAACGGACATCGAGACGGTATAAAGGAAGAAGAGCTCAAAGAAAGTTATGAAGAGATCATTTCACAGGGAATAAAAAAAGCGGTTCTTAAAATGGACGTTCTTCCGGGAGGAACGGATGAGAATCATCTCTATATCACAGTCAACAAAATGACTCTTCAACTGGAACAGTCAGACATTATTAAGGCGATGATAATGGAGTCCTTCTGTTCCTCGAGCGAAACAAATAACAGAAATGGCGAAGTCAGATTTAACGAATTGTGGCAAGCTCTGAGAGATATCAATACTCATTTAGTAAGGGGAATTTCATTTGACCAGAGAACTTTGCTCTTCGGAAAATATTATCTAAATATGCCCACTGATGAGCATATTGAGGATTATTTAAAACCCTCTGAAGATAAAAAAGAAGGAGACGAACTACCGAAGAAGCTTTCCGATATCCTCAACCCTCCTTTCAGGCCTAGTGAGAAGAACAAACCAGTAACGACCAACGAAATAAGAAATATCGGAGAAAGTATTTTAAGTTTCTCTTATTTTCTGGCCTATGCGATCTCAGCTTTTTTAGAAAGAAATGGATTAAAGAGAAATAAACAAATCAATGATAAGGACCTCTTGAAATATTTCTGTCAAATTCCCAAAAATAAGTTTCGAGATTTCTTCTTTTTTTTGATTCGTTATCGATTTATATATGATTCCATTGTCATAAGAAGAAATGGCCTTGAAGAAATCCATGAGGGAGAAAAACGTTGGATCCTTCTTTGCGCAAAAAATGGTGCCTCTCAGAAAGGGAAGGGCGACAAAATAGAGAACTCTATAACTCTGAACTTCTCATGAGATTTGGCCTCAAGTCCCAATTTATTTTCTAACTTCTTAATTTTCTATATAAAAATTCTTGCATTTTTAATTTTCTTTTGCTATAATTGAGTGTAGCGCTAGACTTAATTACGAGGTCGTTATGTTTAAGGATTTTCTCGTTTCCACCCCTAACGAGAAGGGAAAGATTACAACTCAAACTCGAAAGACTCAGGCCGGCAAGACGGTCTATATCCTTTATGAAATCGGGCGTACTTATAACGCCGCTAAAAAATACAATGTTCCTCACCGAGTAGTCATCGGCAAGGCTGACCCTAACGATCCGGAGAAAATGTATCCCAACGAAAAGTACTTCGAACACTTTCCCCAGACTGTTGATAAAGTCGAACCGACCGAAGAAAACTCTCTTAGGAGTTGTGCTCTGGAAATCGGCAGCTTCATTGTCATCGATAAAATCATTAAGCATTACAAGCTCGATAAAATCGCTTCCGACTGGTTCGGCAAGGATGCCGGCCTCTTTCTGGACTTAGCCGCTTACATGATTGTCACGGAAGATAATGTCGGCCAATACTATCCCGGGTACGCATTCAACCATCCTCTGTTTACCGAAGGAATGCGTTTGGTCAGCGACTCTAAGGTCTCGCGCTTTCTCTCCTCGGTAACTAAGGATCAGATCTTTGGCTTTCTCGATGACTGGAACGAGGATAAAGACCACCAAGCTAAGGTATATATCTCCTACGACTCCACCAATAAGAACAGTCAGGCCGGTGATTTGAACATCGTTGGATACGGCAAACCGAAGGATGACAAAGGACTGCCCGTCTTTAACCTCTCCCTGGTCTTCGATCAGAACAATCGTGTTCCTCTTTTTTATGAAGAATATCCCGGTTCTGTAACTGATGTCGCTCAGCTTAAGTATGTCATCGACAAAGTGACAGCCTACGGTTATAAGAGGATGGGTTTTATTCTCGATAGGGGTTACTTCAGCCGTGACAATATCCGCTATCTTGATGAAAAGAAATGTCCCTTCGTCATGATGGTCAAGGGCTGCAAACAGCTTGTAAGCTCAATCATCAAAGAACATAGACACAGATTTGAATCTAAGCGGAATTGCTTTATCAGCGCTTACCATGTTTACGGAACAAGTGTGAAAGCAGCGATCCCCGGCATGGAGAAGGAACATCAAAGGTATTTCCATCTTTATTACAGTTCCGGGAAAGCGGCCGGCGAGAGGGAAAAGCTTGAGAATCTTCTGGAGAAGATGAAGCAGGAGATCCGGAAAATGGAAGGAAAACAGGTCCTCTTCGGCGGAAGGTACGAACACTACTTCGACTTCCATTACGGCAAAAATAAAGAGCTTCTCTTTGCACGAGAACGTCCGGAGGTAATCGAGCAAGAATTGGATTTGTGCGGTTACTTCAGCATCATTACTTCAGAGGAGATGTCAGCTCAGGACGCCTATCTTCTCTATAAGGGACGGGACAGCACGGAGAAACTCTTTAGAGCGGATAAGTCCTACCTTGGTTCAAAGAGTTTGCGGATTTGTTCGAACGCGGCCTTAGATGCAAAGACGCTCATCGGCTTCACGGCTCTGATTATAAGAAATCGGATTTACTCGCTGCTCAAGCACCAAATGCTCAAGCTAAACATTAGACGCAACTACATGACGGTGCCGGCCGCTATTGTTGAACTTAATAAACTGGAGATGGTAAAACTCGGTCAGGGGGATTATCAGCTGCACCACGCTATTACTAAAACACAAAAAACCATCCTGTCTTCCTTTGGCATCAGCTTAGAAGACGTACAGGTGTACGCCAATCAAATTGCAAGAATCCTCAAGACGAAAGTCAAGGAAGCAGAACTTGAGGATGAAGATTACGAGGACGGAGAGATCTGCGATGATGCGTACTAAAACTTTGAAATCCAGGATTAAATTAACAGAGGCGGCCCTCGTAAAGTTAAAGGAGCGATATGAAAGGAAATCCCGAGAGCTGCTGGCTATGAAGAAGGAGCTGCAAACCGCCCAAGCTGCCGAAATCTTGTCGGCTCTCCGCAAAAGCGGCCGAAGCTATGAGGAACTTATGACCTTCCTAAAAGGCTAAGGTTAGAGTCGGGGTTACGGATTTGAGTGTAAGCAACCCCGAGAAGTTCAGAAATTTAACAACAATTTTTTTGACAATTTCGATGAGGCAAAAAAGTCTATTCGGTGTGAGCTGAGAAAATATTCCATTCAGCCTGAACGGTGAAAAATATTTTTGTGCCGGTTGGATTTGTCTTTTTTGGCTCCTTTTCAAGTATTCCACTCCAAATTTATAGCGGAGAATATTGAAAGGACAGAACATCAGAGATCCTAGTCTCCATTCTGAGATTTAATCAATCAAAAAGAGCAACGATGCGCGAAGAGAAAATGTTGGAAAAAGCTGTAGTTTTCGATATTGACGGTACCCTCTGTGACGACACATCCAGAAGAAAAGAATATTTGACCAAAGGGGATTGGAAAAACTACTTACTGGATTGCCAAAACAGCAGACCGGTTGAATGCACACGAGTTCTCTTGGATTATTATCTTCACAAAGGTTTTAAAGCTATTTTCGTCACAGGCAGACCTGAAGCCCTAAGAACCAAAACAAATCATTTTTTAACTTCTTTAGGGTTACGCATTAACCAATATGAATTGCTCATGCGAGAAGACGGCAACACAGACAGTGAAGCCGTCCTTAAAAGAAAATTCATGTCTATGTTGGTGGGCGCCTACGATATCGAGACAGCCCTTGACTGCCGTCCCGAAGTTCGAGAGGTTTATAAAAGTCTCCAAATTTCTTCCGGGTCACTTTTTGACATTGATTATCCGCCTTACTCTTTGAAAGAAGAACTTGCTAATGACGACCGACCCTTTTCCCCCAGATACAATTTTCGGCAGCGCGTTGAGGATTACTGTGCTCAACGTTTCGGGTTATGGCGGTGGGAAGAAATTAGAGACGAGCTTCTAACCCACTTCAACAGCAAAGGCAAAGAATTTACCTACAGAATTGTTGAAGATGGCGGTAAGTATTTATTCTTCAGCAGAGAACTACTAATGAAACGGGAAACCAAACTTTCGGAATTTAAACGCCATTGGATTCCCGGAAGAACTTCCTACAAGTCCTTAGCCATCCACATTGATGAACTCCCTGAAAAGGTTAATGACCGAAATCTTTATTATGCAGATGCCTGGATTCCGCCTGATGGAATCCGTGATGTTATTCTTACAGACGGAAAGCAAGCTGAAGCTGCCTTTACAGATGAGAAGGGTTGGGACTCTCCTGTCGCTCGCTTTTTCGCAAGTGACGGAGAAACAGTTAAGCACGCCGACATTGAAGAATATAACTATGTGCCGGATGCCGATGACGATTTAAAACGTGAGGCTTTTGAAAAGATTTCTCCTCGAATTAAGCAAGTCTTGGAAAGAATTCGCTTAATTACCAGAGCCGGAAAGTTCACTTTCGAAGAGTTCGCTGCGGAGGTGATTGATCCCCAAACAGGCAAGGTTTATCCGAAATACCAAACAAATACGGGGGAAAATCAACTCCGCGATATTGAAAATGAAAACTTGATTCGCTTGGCTTCAAGCCGAAAATGGAAAGAATACTACATCAAGGTCACACCCCGTTTTGAACATTATTTCCAAAGTTACTCAAAAAGTTAAAAGTTTGCTAAACGTTCGTAGGGCCTCGCCCAACTGGGCGAGGAAAATCATTGGATTATTTTCTTTTATTTTTTTCCTTTATTAACCATATTGTCGTGCTCGATTGCCGCGTCGAGCCGTCCTGCAATCACTGAGGAATTTGCACGGTAATACCTTTGGAGCATTGCCAAGTCTCGGTGCCCGGTTTGTTTCGCAAGTGCGAGAACGTCTAACCTGGGCTTATTTGTTACCGGGTCAATAGAAGCAGCCCAAGTTGCAAATGTCGCTCGGCTATCATGGAAATTTAAGCCTTCTTCCAGTAATAAGCCGTTTTTATCGCGCTTTGGCCCCAAATCTGCCATATCCCTAATTTTTCTCCAAAGAGCGTCCCTTTGTTGAGAATCGAGGGCTGAAAAATAACTTCTTGAATAACCTCCGAAATTTTCTGCAAGGGCAAGAAGTCTTTTTGCTTCTGATGACAAGGCCACATCTCTTTTGAAACCTGTTTTAGTGATTTCTTTTGGCAAATGAATGGTGTTTCCGTTGATCCAATCTGCCTGTATTTGAAGGATTTCTCCGATTCTCATACCGGTTGCACAAGCAAATTCAAAAGCAAGGACAACTAATTGTGGCAGAGTGCTTGGCTCCGATACACCGTCCCAATCTGCACAAAATCTGAGTTTTTCAATGTCCTCAGCAGTTGCAATTCTTTCGCGATGATCGCCGCTCTTCGGTTTACACGACACTTTTGAATAAGGATTAACGGAAAGAAACTTATTTCTGATGCAATAGTTAAAAATAGAATTCATCAGAGTTGTTTCTTTTAGAACGGTCGCCTCGGAAATTGGTCTCTTGCTCGTCGGACTCACATCATTCATTCTATGGTTTATGTACCGTTCAATATCCCCGGGAGTGACATCGACGAGCCGTTTTTCTGCAAAATCTAAATTTTTAAATCTGGCTAAACGAAAGGTCTCGGACCTAAAAGATTTCTTTGTTGGGGTTATCTCCCTGCCATACAAATCAACAGCTTCTGCAAAAGTTAAATAAGCACTTAATTGTGGTTGACCTTCTATATCTTTCAGGAGCATCTTGGCTTCGGCCCGGGTTCGGAAAGTCTTACTTTTTACTTTGGACCCTTCTTTCCATCTAACTTGATATGTTCCCGCCTTTAGTTTGAATAAGTAAGCCATAGACCTGTCCTTTACTTTTAGGTAAAACGTTGACTCTTCAGCAAGACGTCCACCTTAGAAACCAGTTGCCAACTTGTGAATTTATTTTCACAGCCAAGAAGACGGTCAACTTACCGGTCAGGCTCGGTTGTGCGAGTAAAAAAGAAGCAAAGTATTTAGAGGCGGAATATAAGACCGGACGAATGTTTAAAGGTTCGAAATCGAGGCTACTTTTTCAGGGAATATTATTTAAAGTTGCCCAAAATCATCACCCCTAAAATTCACTTCTCCATTCACTAAAAATTCACTTATTTTCAGCAACTATATCAGTAAATGACAGTAATAGACAACGAAAATGCCCGTAAACTCAGGCTTACGGGCATATGCTAAATTCGTTTGGTGCCTTCGCTGTGATTCGGATCTGGGAATCTCGGAGAGGCAAGTGCCACGAGATCTCGGACTCCTTCAGAGGACATCCGGCGGTAAAGACCCGCACTGCAAAGAAAAATATCTACTTCGCCCTCTTTGATCGCCTCTACTAAGCCGTCCAACGAATAGTGAACAATCCGAAAATTTTTCGGACCGAAGTGGTCCGCAAGCACGCGTTCGGTTTTGAGAATCAGATCCTCGTTGACGTTCGGAACGCGGGAAGAAACGCCTAGTGTAATTGTGTCGTTAGAAGCTTGAGCGCAGGGTATGATTGCGCTCAAGCTCAAAGTCAATATCAATCGTTTTGATCGTGTCAAAAAGCTCATTTCGGCATTTCGAATTTGAACTGATGACATTCCGCACAAGCTAAAGTCTGCTGCTTATGAACGCCGTGGCATTCTCTGCAGTCTAAATCGCCGAGGTGGTTGGCATGAACATTGTTGGGTGTCATTTTGGCAGTTCTGGCGGCTAACGCCTCATAATTGCCGTGACACTCCTGACATTTTGCAGTCTTTACACGCTTAGCCGGCGGAGTCTCCGTATGACAGGCCTGACACGTGACACTTTTGCTCATATGCGCTTGTAAAAGAGCATCGTCGGCGCAAAAAGCGCTCGAAGAGGAAAGCGCCAAAATAAGAGCCAAATACACAAATCGCATGATTTCACCTGTTAGTACGACTCTCGAAAGAGCGTTTACCCTCCGATAGCTAAGGAGGGCAAACAGTTTTAACGGGAATTAGCCTTGTTTAGCACCGGCTCGAGCCGCTGCTTGTTCGCCTGCGATTCTTCCCCAAATAACGGCAGCTGTCAGCTGAGAGCCGACGATATAGTCATGGTAGAAAATACCGCCGAGCGCATTTCCGGCTGCGTACAGACCCGGAATCGGTTTGTCGTCGTTATTTAAGACTTCCGACTTAGCTGTAATCATCGGGCCGCCGAAAGTTGCAGTCATGCCGCCCTGGAACGGGAATGCCATGAAAGGTCCCTTTTCGATCAGACGCGGTTTTTCGAGGGTGTTCGGAGGTGTCAGCGTGTTGGCTTTGCCTGCCTTCACTGCATCGTTGTATTCCTTAATGACAGAAACAACCTGCTCAACCGGAAGATTGGCGGCTTTGGCCATTTCTTCAATGGTGTTGCCAGTATAAATCGGAGCCTTCGCTCTCTTATAACGGTCGATACGGGCTTTAACTGTCGGAACATCGACAACCTGGCTGTCAATGATGATGAAAGCCCAGTTGTTCGGAATGATCTTCGGCATCTTCTGTGCTACGGAGACGTAAGTCTCGGCTTCGTCCAGGAATCTGGTGCCGTCTTCTTTAAGCAGAACGCCGTAGTTAACCATTGTGGAAGGATTAGCGCGTGTGGGTCCGTGGATAGGACCGGCATGGAACTGGTCCATATTGACGTACTTCGGATTGAAAGGCATTGTCAGAGTGATGTTTTCGCCCTGAAGAACGTTGGATCCGCGAATCGGCATCCAAGCAACGTCACCGCCCAGGTAGCGGCATACCATTTCTTTGTTGGCATGGAAGCCGCCGGTGCAGATGACTACACCGCCTTTAGCCATGAAGTCAACGGCTTCATCATCCTCATTGACGGCTCTGCAGCCTAAAACATGCAGACGGTTGTCGCCGATCAAAGAAATTACTTTGGTATTAACTGAAATATTGCAGAAGTTAGGGTATCTAGCAGAGGCCGGCCTCTGAACTTAAGG
>ERZ860388.2302-NODE-2302-length-10423-cov-3.404321_pt1 | contig 10423 bp, 8 predicted proteins | sample MGYA00509978_ERZ860388 | MGnify/ENA primary metagenome ERZ860388 (study PRJEB30046, sample SAMN00715225) | human gut metagenome | study: EMG produced TPA metagenomics assembly of the A metagenome-wide association study of gut microbiota in type 2...
TATCCGACCGTGGTCGCCGCCATCAACTTCGACCGTACCGGAACGACGCATATCGGCAAATATGTCCTGAACCATTCGTTCATGATGCCGGGACTGGTCGCCACCGGAGTGTCGGTGGCGTTGGGACTGTTGATGATCCAGTTGTTTTAATGTAGAGATCTTTTGTTACTTCCAAGCGATATCAAACATCAAAGGTTATGACAAAAGTACTTCCCTTGCCGACTTCGCTGTCCACACGAATCGTGCCGCCATGGGCTTCGACAAAGTCTTTACTGATGGCAAGACCGAGGCCGCTTCCCTGTACTTTCGTGCCGGGAACGCGGAAATAACGGTCAAAGATACTCTGATGGTAACGCGGGTCAATTCCTTTCCCAAAGTCCTGCACGAATATTTCCACTTTCTTGTCCACCTGATGCGCACCGATAACGATACGGCCATTCTCCGGCGTATAGTGGATGGCGTTGGAAAGGAGGTTCGTGAGTACCCAGGCGATCTTCTCACTGTCTACAAAGAGCTTGGATATTTTTTCAGGATACTCCACTTCGATATGGCAATTGAAGCGCTCCGCCTGCACACGGTTCGCCTTGATTGCATAATCGATCAGTTCAATCGGCTTCGTGATCTTCGGATTCAGTTGCAACTTGCCTGCCTCCACCTGTGTCATTTTCAACAATTCACCGGTAATTTCGAGCAGGCGGTCGCTGCTTTCTCGAATACTTCCGGCAAGCGCGATCTGCTCATCGTTCATATCTCCTATACGTTTATCCTCCAGCAATTTGAGACTCATAAGAATAGCAGAGATCGGGGTTTTCAATTCATGGGAGATAGTAGAGATAAAAGTCGTCTTGGCAGAGTCTAACTCTTTGAACTCGGTAATATTTTTCAGGAGGATCACATCGCCCGCATACTCTGTCTCACGTCCATCGCCATCCATCACATGGATCGGGATATATTTGGCCTGAAAATAGCTTTCCTTATCATCTGCATAGATCTTTAAGGGCTCCTTTTTCTTGTCGTGCTGTATCAGTTCGCGTACCAGCCGGCGCAGCAAGTCGTTTTTCAACGCCAGTTCGGTAGCAGACTTTCCCATCACGTTCTCACGTTTCAGATTCAGGATGGTGAGCGCCTCATCATTAGCAAAAAGAATGGAACGGTCCCGATCGAGCCCGATTATCGGTTCAGTGATGCTGTTGACAATCGCTTCAATATATTTTTTGGCCTGGATAATGTCAGCCAACGTGCTCTTCCTGTATTCCGTCAAGCGTTCCGCCATCCGGTTGAACGAGGAGGCAACTTCGGCAAACTCCTGGTTATCGCCCAAGTCGAGTCTCTTTTCGTAATTGTGGTTGGCAATCTCCAAGATCCCGTCGGTCAGTTTACGGATCGGCGACGTAATGGAACGGGGCAAGCGGATCAGGAAAGCAAAAGCAATCAGGACACAAGCCACCGCGATAATGCAAATCCATAACAATGCTTGGTCCGCCGTACGCTCGGCTACCTTGCTTTTCCGGTAGATCGTCGCCATATTCAGACTCATGATATCGTTGAGTGCCATCCTGACACGCTGTATAGTCGTATCGTTCAGGTCCCGGTGCATCGCCTCGTATTGTGCGACCAGATGCGCCGTCGCCACATTCTCGTCGATCTCCGTGATATTCTTCTGCTGCAAATCCAAGTTCTTTTCAAACTCCGCACGTGCCTGCGGATCGTTCTTGATCCGTTCGAGAGCATCCAGCATCCGGCGAGAATAAAGAAGCGAATTATAATTATCCGCCAAGATATTCTGCGTGTCGGAAGACATATCCGTAATATTCTGCACAGCCAGCCCGCCCAGCAGAACGATCATCGTAAACAAAAGGCCGATCCCGAAGGTCAGTTTCGTTTTTATTTTCAGTCTTAAGAACTTATCCATACGCTTATGCTATTATTATCAGGTCAATATTCAACTGCAACAAACTGTCCAGCAACATCCTGTATCAGAAAACCGACAGCACCCGGTACGACTCGTCTACACCGGCAGTCATACCGATGCAGACTTTGAATATGCATCTTCCAACCGGGGATTCCAAAATGCATTCGACACTCTCAACACACCAGCGCCTTTTCGCCCTACCGCCAATTCTATTTCACAATCAAAGGCCATATTCTTCGATCTTCCTGTAGAGGCTCGTCAAGCCGATACCTAACAGGCGGGAGGTTTCCGTCTTGTTGCCGTTGGTATACTTCAATACCTTTTGAATATGCATCTTCTCTACGCCGTCAAGGTCGAAGCCGGAATAGCTGCCGTCGGTATTATCTTGAGGGTTCTGTATTGTGAGCGGCAAGGTGTCTGCAGTCAAGGTGTCTCCATCGGAGATAATGAGGCTGCGCTCCACGACATTGCGCAGTTCACGGACATTCCCTTTCCAAGGATACCGTTTCAAGATACGGACATAGTCCGGCGAGATCGTGCGGATGGTCTTTCCTATCTTGGAAGACAGTGCGGAAACAAACGCCTCGACATGCAGAGGAATGTCGTCCACCCGTTCGCGGAGCGGCGGCAGGTGAATATGGAAAACAGAAAGCCTGTAAAACAAGTCCTCACGAAAATGACCGTCGGCAATTTCTTTTGCTAAGTCACGGTTGGTGGCGGCTATCACACGCACATTCACTTTGACAGGTTTCGTGTCTCCAATCTTGAGGAATTCACCGGTTTCGAGAATACGGAGCAACTTGGCCTGAAGATCGAACGCCATCTCACCGATCTCGTCGAGAAAGATCGTGCCGTTGTCTGCTTCCTCAAACAGTCCTTTCGTCTCTTTGAGTGCACCGGTGAAAGCTCCCGCCTTATGCCCGAACATCTCGCTTTCCAACAGGTCGCGACTGAAAGAGGAGCAGTTGATAGCGACAAAGGCTTTATCACTGCGGGAACTGTGCTGGTGGATGGACTGTGCAAACACTTCTTTGCCAGTCCCGGTCTCTCCGGTGAGCAAGACGGGAACATCCGTGGCGGCAACCTTGCGTGCCAAAGAAACAGCCTCCTCTATAGCAGGCGAACGGCCGATGACAGTGGCAAACGAATACTGTTTGCCTACAGCCTTCTGCTGGCTGTAGGCAACGGTAGCCTTTTCCATCGCCTTTGCGATCAAGGGAAGGATTTTATTGTTGTCGTCACCTTTGGTGATATAGTCAAACGCACCGTTCTTGATAGCTTGTACTCCGTCGGGGATATTACCGTGGGCCGTAAGCAAGATCACTTCCGAAAGGGGACGCAAGCGTTTCAGTTCAGAAACAAGCTCCACACCGCTCCCGTCCGGCAGGCAAACATCACAGAGCACCACTTCGGGATCATTCTGTTCAAGCTGCTTGATACCCACTTTGCAGTTGGCTGCTTGGAACACTTCATAACCTTCCAGCCCGATAATACGGGACAAGAGGCTTAAAATTTGCTTCTCATCATCGATAATCAATACTTTTCCCATCTTCTTATTCTGCTATGAGGAAGCAAATATAGCATATTATTCAGAGGTGTCCATTATTTCCCCTACTTTCATACTACCTTAATTATAGTTTAATTATTTGCAAATATTCTAAACCCAGTACTAGTTATGTGTAATAAATATTACATTCGCTAAAATTGTCTACAAAATGAAAAAAGTTCTATTAGTTGCAGTCTCCGTACTGCTTGTCTGCACTTCTTGTGTAACGAAAAAAAAGTATCTGCTAGCCGAGAACGGACGCCTGGAAGCCATTGCCCGGGGAGACGACCTGCAGAATCAGCTTGTAAACTGCCGTGACAACAACGACGGCCTCACTTCACGTCTTGCTTCACTTGAACGGGATACCACCCGCATGGGCAAGAACATCCGCAACTATCAAAGCATGCTCAACACCAACATGACGGAGCAGGAAAAATTGAATTCACTCCTGAGCCAGAAGATGAACGAACTGGATGAACGCGAACGGACGATCAACGAACTACAGGATATGATCAATGCACAGACTGAACGGGTACAGAACTTGCTCAACAGTGTAAAGGATGCCCTCCTGGGTTTCAGTAGCGACGAACTGACCGTCCGCGAAAAAGACGGAAAAGTCTACGTTGCCATGTCAGACAAACTTCTTTTCGAATCGGGAAGCGCCCGTGTCGACAAGCGTGGCAAGGAGGCTTTGGCCAAACTCGCCGAAGTCCTTAACAAACAATCCGACATCGACGTTTATATCGAAGGGCACACCGATAGCAAGCCGATCAACACCGCCCAGTTTAAAGACAACTGGGATCTCAGTGTCATCCGCGCCACTTCGGTCGTCCGCATCCTGACAAAGGACTACGGTGTCAAACCTTTGCAGATACAACCTTGCGGCCGCGGCGAATTCATGCCTGTTGCCGACAATGAGACAGCCGACGGCCGTGCTAAAAACCGCCGTACCGAAATCATCATGGCTCCGAAGCTGGATAAGTTATATCAAATGTTGAACCAATAGCACTCATAGGAAGGCAGCTACCGCGATTTGTCCGTTACCTTTGTTTCTTTCAAAAGTAACGGACAAATTTAACAAAAAGCAAGCAAGTTTTCTCGTGAAAACCCTTATTCCAGCAGGATTCCGACCCCCATCTGCACGGTATCGAGACCCAGGTATCAGAGGAACCGAGATCCGGGTCTCAAAAAGAATAGATAGGTAGTTACTTAAAAATAAGCTATATGCTTTGATAAAAAATGTGCTTGTCTTTATGATAATATGATAGTGGAAAAACAACCATCATGCCTCCTATCATTTTTTGTACACCTTAATATTCAATCGGCAGAAGGCAAAGTATGATAGTATGACAGTATAAATAGAGATTGTTTTTATGTTATTTCTTCTTGCACCGCAAAGCAAAATACAGGATATACAGGAAAGACAACAACGGAATCACAAACCCAATCGCCATGTTATCGGCCCCGATATATCCCATCAGCATTGGGGCAAAGGCTCCGCCTGCTACTCCCATAACGATATAGGATGATGCTTTCTTTGTAGAAGAACCCATACCTTCCAGGCCGAGTGCAAAGATTGTCGGGAACATAATGGACATGAAGAAAAAAGAAAGATAGAGCGCATACAAAGAAACCGTACCGACAGACACGACGACCAACGCCATACAGACAGCATCCGCCAAAGCGAACCATGTCAGGAGACGGGCCGGAGACATCCACTTCATCGTAAAACTGCCGGACAGACGGCCGATCATAAACAAAGCCATTCCTCCGAAAGCCAAGATACGCGAAGCCTCAATATTCGTCATCGAAGTATCGACTTCCGTCACATAATTAATGAAGAAACTGAAAATTCCCGTCTGGGCAGCACAATAGCAAAACTGTGCAATAATAGCCCGGACAAACTGCGGATGTCTCCACATGGAGGCAGTACCGGATGCGGGTACATATTCTTTTTCTTCCGCATCCGTATCTTCTTCCACCTGTACTTCGGGTAGTTTGGTAAAGATGAAAAGAATGGCTACCAGTAAAACAACCGAGCCAACCAGGATATATGGTTTCGTCAGCGTAAACGGATCGCTCTCCTCGCCACCGAATATCAGCATGCCACCGACCAGCGGGCCTAATATCCAACCTAACCCGTTAAACGATTGAGACAAATTCAGGCGTTGCGCCCCCGATTCCTCCGGCCCTAAAATCGTGGAATAAGGGTTGGCTGCCGTTTCCAGAATACAAAGCCCACAGGCAATCACAAAAAGGGCGATCAGGAATGGAGATGCCGAATGCAGATAAGCCGCCGGAATAAAAGCGAACGCACCAACAGCAAACAGGCATAACCCTAAAATAATCCCTTTCTTATACCCGAACCGCTTCATGAACATACCGGCAGGAAGCGCCATCAGGAAATAAGCGATATAAGTGGAGAACTGCACAAGGCCGCTCTCCGCCTTCGTCATCGTAAAGACACCTTGAAAATGCTTATTCAATACGTCCAACAGACCATGAGCAAAACCCCACAACAAGAACAGGCTGGTGATCAATATAAACGGGACAAGATAAGACTTCCCTCCGGGAGCGGAAAACAAAGTTTTCTGATTATTCTTTTTCATGCTTGCTATTTATTACGAGTCGGCAAAGATACTCTTTTTTTCAGATAATACCCTCCTCCCATATAAGAGACCGTATAAGCCGAATCCGGCGAACTGCGGTAGACAGAAATCTCGCCGAACACATACAGAGCCGAATCCAGATCCCGCCGGAGAATATCCGGATATAAATCATCCGGGATCGAATCGGACGGAGCCAACCCAACCTTCTCCATCTGGCGGAAAAGCAAAGAATCTCTTTCTGCTTCAAAAAGAATTAGTGAGTTTTTATCGCATAAATAGAAGGTGTCCATCTGTATCATGCTGTTTATCGGGCCTTCGTCATAGCGGCCGACAGCTTGGAGCGTTTCATATCCCGTAATATCCAAAGGTGAATAATCGGTAATGGTTACATATTCATAATAATTGCCCGGATTTGCCGGAATCGGATAATTGTCGCGCTTTTCCTGCGAGATCCGTTCTATGTCCCTCGCTGTTATGCACGGTATATACGTGACAAAGGACAACAAAACGACGGCAAGCACAACCGCATACAAATAATATGCGGTCCGTCGGAAAAAGAACAGCAGGACAGTCCCCGTCAGGATAGCGCCTACCACCACCAGATACACCCGCGCTTCCGTATATCCGTACTGGTTGATCCGGTAGAAAGTTCCCACCCAATACATGACCAACGCCGGAAGTACAGCCCAACCGGAATAGCGGTAAAACCAATCATAATATCTTCTCTCCAGGAACGGCTGGCAACTTTTCAGAATGAATGTAGCCGAAATAAAACTAACGACAATATAAGCAACCGCACCTTTGGGCAAGGACCACAAAACGGCCACTTTGACAAAATAGAGATACAAGATAACCGCATATATCAGCAAGGCCGGCGAAAGGACGTAATTCAGCAATACATCAAACAGTTTGTTCACGCCTTCCTCCTCCTCTTTCTCCCGGTTAAACAAAAGGAACAACAACGGCAATATCCCTGCAAATGCGATACTGGACGAATAGGCCATAAACCGCCGTTCCCCATATTGCCATATCTCAAAAATATACTGGATCGAATAATAGATGGAGATAGAAAGCAGCCAGGCAATCCCAGCCAGCAATCCGGCAGAAAGCATCGCCCGAAGGTAACAAAGCCCTTTCCTGACAAACCTATCGTTATCCCGTCTCCAGTCGCACACCAGATATAGCAGTTGCACTACTACGAGCGTCACCCAATAGAAAACAGACCAGAAATCTTTCTCCTTCCAGAAAAACGGAATAAAGAACAACACAGACAGATAATAGGCAAAACGCCAGCGCGATCCTTCCGTCATCGAATTCAATGTACAGGTAATCAAGAATAAGACCGGGAAGTAATAAACGACAACAGCCAGTCTTGCCCAAGATGTCTCATACAGCGCGCAACCGAAACAGCAAAATAAAACAGACAGAACTACTTCGGCCGGATTGTGCCTCACTGCTATCTGTAAACGTTTGAGAAGAGCCTCTATTTTCTTTTTCATACCTTCAATATTTATAATTAGGCCATAAAGATAAGCGTTATTGCTTTTCTGCCACTATTTACATGCCAAAATGGTTCCTTTTCTGCCAAATTTTCCTACAGACACTCTCCATTAACAATCCCATTTTCAAACACATATATCCATACGAGTAAGCCTGTTTACCTAAAATCATGGCCTCCGGAAAGGATTTTCAACTTCGTTTATCATCCTTTATTCATATTAACACCGGACATATTGTTTTGGCATGTCTTTTGAAGTTGGTATAGTGCTTTCGGGTTAGAAGAGACGAGAGCGAAAAAGAATATAAATGTTTAACTAAATAATTGGAGGACTGTATTATGACACCGATGAGAAGAAGTCAAAATTGGTTACCGTATGTATTCAATGATTTATTTGACAACGACTGGATGATAAAAGCAAACTCTACAGCTCCAGCCATCAACGTGATAGAATCCGATAAGGATTATCGAGTTGAGGTAGCCGCTCCCGGTATGACGAAGAACGATTTCAACATCAAGATCGATGAGAACAACAACTTGGTCGTATCTATGGAGAAAAAAGAAGAAAAGAATGAAGACAAAAAAGAAGGACGCTATCTGAGACGCGAATTCTCCTATAGCAAATTCCAGCAGACAATGGTTCTTCCCGAAAACGCAGAGAAAGAAAAGATCGAAGCAAAAGTCGAGAATGGCGTGTTGAACATCATCATCCCGAAAATGAGCGAGGAAGCAGCCAAGAAAGCTGAAAAGATTATCGAAATCAAATAATCTGTTGTCTCATATAAACTAAAGGCTCTAATGGTTTGTTTTATTGGAAAAATATTATCCGGTTAAAGCAAACCATTATCTTTTTATCTATATCTTTGCCTATATAAACATTGTATCGTATTATAAATCTAATTGAAAGAAAGGAAATAAAATTATGATTTTAAGCAAGAAATTATCCGAAGCATTTAACGCACAAGTTAATGCAGAAATGTGGTCATCCAACTTGTATCTGTCCATGTCCGTGCACTTCCAGAAACTGGGATTAAACGGTTTCGCCCACTGGATGAAAAAGCAAGCAGAAGAAGAAATGGGGCATGCCCACAAAATGATCGACTTCACTATCGACCGCGGTGGTGATATCACAATCGGGCAGATCAATGTCGTTCCTACTGCATGGGGCAGCGTCACAGAATTATTCGAACATGTTTACAAACACGAATGCTACGTTTCCGAACTGATCGACAAAATGGTCGATATCGCAGAAGAAGATAAAGACCATGCATCAAGAGACTTCCTCTTTGGGTTCGTTCGCGAGCAGGTTGAAGAAGAATCTACAGCTAAAGAAATCGTAGAACAGTTGAAGAATTATGGCGAATGCCATGTTGGTATCCTTGACCACAGATTGGGCAAAAGATAAAAACAATGGACAATTGATAATGGACAATTGACAATTAGTTGACACATTCTTATTAATTGTCAATTGCCCCAAGTATCGCTTTCCCCCACAGCTCTCCCAAAGCAGAAGCCCCTTTCCGGTTAGGATGTAGATAGAAAGTTCCTGCATTTCCCTTTTCGGGGAAGAGTTCGTTTTTATAATGCGTCTTGAAATAATCGAAACCATCCGTATCTCCCATAAAGACCTGTCCGGGAAAATGTTTGGAATAATCGAGAACCAACGCCTGTAATTCAGGATAATAACTTTGCAGACGATTCAATCCCTCTTCCAGGTATTTGGCTCCGTTGTATGTATTCGGGCTGTACCATACCGGCCGGTGTAATACGATCTTGCATTCCGGATAGAGTGCCAGCAACTTATCGATAATCGTTTTCATATTCTCATAATACTTGGCAGGCGAGGCCGGAGCTCCGTTCGGTCCTGTAATAGCGCTGTCGTTCGTCCCAAGCATAATAGAAAAGATCAAAGTCGCCCAAGTTTCATCTTTGAACTGGTCGGCGACCCGGACCACCTTCGGGAATAGCAAATCGGTTTGAGGCAGAAAATCAAAAGTCGTACTTCCACTTACCCCCTGGTTGGAATAGCGGACAGTTCCGACAGACGGCTGCCTGCGCAGATACAAAGCGGCCTTCACAGGGGGAGCCTCATGTCTCGGATTTTCCAACAAAGCGCCTTGCGTTATGCTGTTTCCGATAAATACTATATTCAGATTTTTCTTTTCCTCGCCCGTCATATAACAACAGATTGTCATACACAACAATAAACCTATAACTTTTCGGATATCCTTCATAATTCAATTTTTCTACTTTTCTGCGAATGTAGGAAAAAATTCATTCACTTCCGGATGTTCCGATAACCAAATTTTAGCTCCCTCTTCCTCGTGCATCGGATAAGCCTCCACCAAATCCATCAATTCGCTCAATTGGTCATTATCGAGAGAAAAGTTCCGGAAAAAAGCGGCTGCATACGGATCTTTGTCAGAAAAGCCTTTGGTTGCCATAATCTGAATCTGTTCGGCATCGCCGTACTGTTTTTGCGGATCATCTAGAAATTTAAGGTCGTAGCGGGAGAACATCCAGTGGGGAGTCCAGCCGGTTACCACGATCCACTCTTTGTTCTCAATCGATTTCTGGAGAAATGCGACCATTGTCGCACCGCTCGAAGGTTTTAACGTCAGCTCGACCGGATATTCCCGGATGACACGCTCAGTCTCATTCATCAAGCCGGCCCCAACATCGATACCGATGATCTCGTTGCGAAACTTCTCTTTATGCTCATTCAATTCTTCTATGGAACGGATCGTGACATACGAAGGGACTACCAGCCCCATCCTGGCATTTTTATAGGCCACTCCTAACGCTTCCAAGTTATCGCCATATTTCCTTATATAATCGGCATGTGTAGCTGGAAGCCA
>ERZ860388.2307-NODE-2307-length-10405-cov-2.675845_pt1 | contig 10405 bp, 7 predicted proteins | sample MGYA00509978_ERZ860388 | MGnify/ENA primary metagenome ERZ860388 (study PRJEB30046, sample SAMN00715225) | human gut metagenome | study: EMG produced TPA metagenomics assembly of the A metagenome-wide association study of gut microbiota in type 2...
CCGGTGAAATTAGCATAAAAAGAGAAGTGCTTCATTGTCAGAAATGACATAGACAGCATAATTGTGTATGCGCGACAGAATATAGTCCGGATACGTAGAATAGCATAGAGGTGAAGAAGAAAATGATACAGGAAAAGATTTTAGAGTTAACAGAATATGGTCTGGTAACAGGACTGGTTGCACCGGAAGATAAGAGATTTACCATCAATCGTCTGTTAGAGCTTTTTAAATTAGATGAGTTAGAAGAGAACATTGTTACAGCTTATGAAAAAAGAGAGCCAATGACACAGAAATCTGCAGAGAAAGCATTAGAGGGTATTCTTACAGAGATGCTTGACTATGCAGCAGAGCAGGGACTGATGCCGGAAGATACGATCACCTACCGCGATCTGTTTGATACAAAGATCATGAGCATGCTTATGCCAAGACCAAGCGAAGTCATTACAAAATTCCGTGGACTTTATAATCATCAGTCTGCCCAGGCAGCAACCGATTATTTTTATAAATTAAGCTGTGATTCAAACTATATCCGCAGATACCGTATCAAGAAAGATTTGAAATGGACTGCAGATACTGAGTTTGGTACATTAGATATCACGATCAATTTATCCAAACCGGAAAAAGATCCAAAGGCTATTGCAGCAGCGAAACTGGCAAAGCAGAGCGGTTATCCAAAGTGTCAGCTTTGTATGGAAAATATCGGTTATGCAGGCAGAGTGAACCATCCGGCAAGAAATAACCATCGTGTCATACCGATCACCATTAATGACAGCAAGTGGGGATTTCAGTATTCACCTTATGTTTACTATAATGAGCACTGTATCGTGTTCAATTCAAAGCATACACCGATGAAAATCGAGCGTGCCACATTTGGAAAGCTGCTTGATTTTGTGACACAGTTTCCACACTATTTTGTAGGCTCAAATGCAGATCTGCCAATCGTTGGAGGCTCTATCTTAAGTCACGACCATTTCCAGGGCGGACACTATACTTTCGCTATGGCAAAGGCTCCGATAGAGAAAGAAATCACATTCAAGGGCTACGAGGATGTCGGGGCAGGTATCGTAAAATGGCCTATGTCTGTTATCAGAATCAAGTCAGCAGACAAAGATAAGCTTATTGACCTTGCAGATAAGATTCTTCTTGCATGGAGAGGCTATACAGATGAAGAAGCATTTATTTTTGCAGAGACAGATGGAGAACCACATAACACTATCACACCTATAGCAAGACGTCGTGACGGAGACTATGAGCTTGACCTTGTGCTCAGAAACAACATCACCACAGAGGAGCATCCGCTTGGCGTATATCATCCGCATGCCCACCTTCATCACATAAAGAAGGAGAATATAGGACTTATCGAGGTAATGGGACTTGCAGTGCTTCCGGCCAGATTAAAGGGTGAGATGGCAGAGCTTAGGGATGCAATCCTTACAGGAAAGGATCTGCATTCGACTGAGACTCTTGCATCACATGCTGACTGGGCTCTTAAGTTTATGTCTAAGTATGATAAGATTGATGAGTCTAATATTGATGGTATCATCAATGAGGAGATTGGACTTGTATTTAAAGAAGTGCTTGAGTGTGCAGGAGTGTACAAGTGCACTGATGAGGGACGTGCAGCGTTCCAAAAATTTATAGATGCTGTAAACTTATAAAATATTTTTTTATAACACGGAAAGCACCGGCGAACCATACTATATATTTCGCAAGTACTACACAGCTAAGAAGCAGTAAGAATTATGATTTAGTGTGTTTAGACCATGACACAACCGGCTTTTACATGCCGTCCATGGCATATAACGCCTTGCCCCGCCATCCTTGGCGGGGCATTGTTGTGTGAGGATATAATTCTAACAGCCACTAAGTGACTGCGTAAGGCTTAATGATGCATTAAACTGTGCTGTAGTGGCATTTTCGTACTATAACCATTATGAATCACTAAGCTTTAAAACACTACACTACAAGGAAGAACTTCACAAGGAAGAGAAGCGAAATAGCATAAGTAAGGATAGAAACCTCCTTTGCTTTTCCTGTAAATACCTTGAGTACAGTATATGTGATAAGTCCTAAACCTATACCATGTCCGATAGATCCTGAGATAGGCATTGCAATAAGCATGAGTGCCACCGGAGCAACCTGTGAGAGATCCTCGAAATCCACCTTCTTAAGACCTCCAAGCATCAGGATACCTACATAGATAAGTGCTGATGATGTTGCTGCGGCAGGAATGATTGCTGCAAACGGTGCAATAAAGATGCATGCAAGGAACAGGATACCTGTTGTGAAAGCTGTAAGACCTGTTCGTCCACCGGCCTCTACACCTGATGCAGACTCAACAAATGTTGTTACGGTAGATGTACCTGTTACAGCACCAACCACTGTGGCAACTGAATCTGAAATCAAGGCCTCCTTCATATTTGGCATATTTCCCTCTTTGTCAACCATTCCTGCACGTGATGCAGTACCAACGAGTGTTCCGATGGTATCAAACATATCAATAATACAGAATGTGATGATAAGTGAAACTGCTGTAAACCATCCAATGCTGATGAAATCCTTGAAATCGAACTTGAACAGTGTTGTATCTGCCATATCCTTAAACTGTGGTACAAATGAAGCAGTTGCAAGTGATGCAAATGGGTTTGTTCCGAAGAAGATAGCTTCTCCTGCCCAGTAAACTACGCAGGCTGCAAGCATACCAAAAAGTACTGCTCCGTTGACGCCCTTATGAGCTAAAATAATGATAACAAAAAGTCCGATGAACATGGTCACAACAGTGAGCACCATTGAAGAATATCCATCTGTCATATTTGTTTTGGCAAGTCCCGGTGTAAGTGCACCGAAGAAATCCTTCATCACATAAAATGGTCCACCATCCTTTGAGTAAACACCGGCATTTGAGCCAAAGCCGATATTTAAAAGCATAAGACCGATAGCTGGTGAAATACCCATACGGACACCATAAGGAATGGCATCCACTATCTTGTCACGGATATTGAATATTGAAAGTATGAAGAATAAAATACCCTCAATAAGGATGATACACAGTGCAGCCTGAAATGAGTCAACATATGACAGGCCTGTGATGCTTACGATATTGGCAACTACTACAGCAAAGAAGCTGTTGAGTCCCATACCCGGAGCCAGTGCAAACGGCTTGTTGGCAAGAAATGCCATGACAAACATACCGACTGCCGAAGCAATACATGTTGCCAGGAACACTCCGTTCCATAGTGCTTTTGTTCCCTCAGCACCAAATCCGGTGAGAAGGTTTGGGTTAAGAGCAATGATATATGCCATGGTCATGAATGTTGTCAGACCGGCAAGAATCTCTGTCTTGACCGTTGTGTTGTTTTGTTTGAGTTTGAAGATTTTTTCTAACATTTTTCTTCCTTTCCTATTATCTTTTTTTGCAGCTGTTATCCGCTTTTCCTGCTACAGGCGCCTGTTAATAGCTGCATTGTATATAAAATTGTGAATCACAATTGATTCCTTGTTTTTTTCACGAACTCACTCGTGAAAACATCAAGTGTAACCGGCTTTGAATAGAAATAGCCCTGAATAATATTACAGCCAAACTGCTGTAATAGCCTTACCTGCTCCTCATTCTCTGCCCCCTCGGCAACACACTCTATGCCAAGCTCATTAATCATGGATATGAGGTGCTTTAACATAATCCTGCTCTTCTCATTGCTCTCAAGGTTCTTGACCAGGGAACGGTCAATTTTGGCAATGCTGAATGGAAACTTAAAGAGCATCTCAAGATTAGAGTACTTCGTGCCAAAGTCATCCATCGAAAGACGAAAGCCCATTGAAATCAGCGACTGCGCGATATTATTTATCAATACAATATCCATATCACCAACAGACTCTGTTATCTCTATCTGAACAAGCCCCTCCAGGAGATCATACCTGTTCATTATCTCCTTCACCTGATCCAGGAGGTCTGCATATTCCAGTGTATTTTTTGAAAAATTCACAGATACCGGAACCACTCTCCTGTCACTTATACAGCGAAGCTTCTGCGCCTTGCATACCTCATCAAGTACAAATAAATCAATAAGATGCGAGCATCTGTTTTCTTCTAAAATCTCGATAAAATGAATTGGTCCTACAACGCCATGAGCCTCATCAAAAAATCTGATAAGGGCCTCCGCCCCGACTGTGATGCCTGTTCTTGAATCAACCTTCGGCTGATAATACACCATGAAGCTTCCCTTTTCAATCTCAGAAACCACATCCTTAAATACCTTATTTCTCATTATACTGTCAAGACTCTTAAGCTTTGCGTCCTTTTCAATATCATACATTAAGCGAACCTCTGAGAGCTGCCTTGCTATGTCGGGCTTGTCCGTCCAACTAAAGCCTGTCGATACTGAGAAATCCAGATCATCAAGGCTTTCCCTTACTATCCTGACAAGTCCCATAAATGATTTTTTATCAATATCCTTGCAAAAAACAACTATCTCATCCTGCTCGTACCTGTATATATCATAGCCTGTAAAAACGCCACTGATCACATCTGCAACCATCCTAAGACGCTCATTTCCTGCCGCATATCCAAATTTATCATTTATATCTGAAAGCCTTATGATATCTGATGCAAATACTCCCATTGAGCTGCAGTCATACTCCACATAGCTCTCTCCGAGATTGTTAAAGGTTTCCCTCTTTCTTAAGCCCGTAACCTGGTCAAAATTGAGCCTGTACTCATACTCAGCCCTTGCCTTCTCATAAAACAGACTATTCGATATTGAAATGCCAATCATATCAATCAAATCCATACTTCCTGAATTGGCTCTTGGATTCATAACCGCGATGGCACCAAAGCATTGTTCTGCTTTGTTTAGCAGAACCGCAGATGTAGACCATATTCTGACATCAGCCATACGCTTGAATAAATCCCTGTATTCACCCTCAATTGACTTAATATCACTTATAAACACACGACCGGCGTCATTAAAAAGAGCGAGGAAATCTACAATTGCACCTCTTGACACAGATTCTGTAACCACCTTTGCCATAATCTTGGCACTTGGTATATGTATCTCCTCAATTGTGTCCCACGCACTCTCTCCATTATAAATGACAACCACACAATCTGCATTATAAAACTCTCTAAGCAGCCGTAAATAGTTCCTATACCCCAAGCCTTCGGTGGTATCATTAATAGCATCAATGAAATTCTGCATAAACGACCTGTAGTTGATTATCCGTCTCATAACAGCATTCAGCTTTGACTCATCACTCAAATCTATCATCATGAGCAGTCTATAGCCATTATAATCCTTATGATTCAGCTTGATTATAAGCTTCTTTTCGCCTAAAAGCTTTGCAACTATATTGTCGGGATGATCCTTTCCTGAAAAAACCGACACTCTGTTTCCCTGCTCTTTTTTCCGTAAAAACAAATCAATGAACCCATCATCAAACGGCTTTGAAATAAATTCATCAATCTGAGATGCTGTCATAACGCTTGAATTTCTGATAGCCTTGTTGACAAATACTATTCTACGGCTCTCCTCATCTACTGCAAGTATATAGTCCGGCATTTCATCATACGAGAATATCTCCATATCTGACAGCTTACAGGATACATCTGTATTGGAAGGAGCGCAGGAATTATGCGGAACGGTTATACCATTTTTCCTGATAGAATCGAAAAACGATATGCGATTCTTTCCCTGCCTCTTTGAGTAATACATAGCCTGATCCGCCTCATAGTACAGATCCTTAAAGGTCAGCTCTCTGTCATCGCCGGTAGTCATGCCGATTGATGCAGAATACTCCATATCAAAGATAATATTCTTCAGTCTGCCTGACAGCTTTACGCAGAACTCGTCCACAGCATCACTGTCCTCTAATCCAAATACAATCGCTGCAAACTCATCACCGCCAAGCCTGCCAACTATACCATTGGCTCCAACTGCTTCCTTAAGCACCTGTCCTGTCTGGCTTAATACCCTATCCCCCACATTGTGTCCCAAGGTGTCATTTACTATCTTGAAATCATCCACATCAAGCATCACAAATAAAAGCTTTGTTCCCTTTTGCCTGATAAGTGATGTACATTTATTCTCAAATGCAAGGTGATTGTATGTGCCTGTCAGCGAGTCCAAAAGCCCCTTTTCATCTCTGATATCAAACATTACTCCAACTACCATACATACCTTTTTATCCAAATCAGGTATGCTGACCATGTACATCTCAACCGGCTTGCTCTTGCCATCCTCTGATATAAAACTAAGCTGGAATGCAGTACGCATAGGCCGAAGCAGACATTTATCAAGCTGCTTTTTGAAGCATTCGATGCTGTCTTCCGGACACTCTGACATGTATGTGTCAATATTTTGTTTAAAAAGTGGATATGCTGTCTCCTGAGCCGGAGAAGAGTTGACAATTTTGAAAATATATGCCTCGTCATCTTCCACATAGTACTCAAACATGCGCTCATGATTGTTTTCTGCAACAATCTTCATCAGCTCATAGTAAGCCTCTGTTATTCTATCTGTAATTCTTCTCCCTCTGTTACGCTTATCTGCCATGTGGAAACCCCATTATCTACATATTCATAAACTTTACTTCAAATTAAATTCTCATCAGAGCTTTTCAATTTCCTCAAATACTCTGTCAGCCACCTGCGGCAGCTCAGAGAATTTGCGAATAGCAGGCACATCGTCATCTATTGTGCCGAACCCGTATGCTGCATGGATGAACTTTACTCCTGCCTTTTTGCTGGAATCGTAGTCTCCCTGTATGTCACCTACATACACTGCCTCATCTATATTATTGCGCTCTACAATAAGCTTTATGTTTTCTGACTTCTCAAGCTCATTGTTGCCGTAGCACTCAGTATCTTTAAAAAACCTGCCAAGTCCGTGGTACGCAAAAAAAGACTCTATATAACCACGCTGACAATTGCTGACTATATAAAGGTCATAGCTTTCTGACAGCTCATCAAGTGTCTTTTCCACATCAGGATAAAGCTCTCCTCCGTGAGCGGTCAGGTAATCATTTTCTTCCCTATAGCATACATTAATTAACTCATCTCTGCAAGTACAATTAGGAAAGATAATGGATGCCAGTACATCCATTGTCTTTCCCATTACTGAATACATGTCTTCTTTTGTGATAGGTGCTCTCTCATAGCCATAATCTGCTATGGCCTTATTCCATGATTTTGCCACATTCTCTGCAGAATCCCAGAGAGTTCCATCCATATCAAAAATAATACCCTTATGCTTCATCTATTGCCTTTCCGATATCATGTCTCATGTATTTATTATCAAACTGTACCCACTCTGTTGCCTCGTAAGCCTTGGCTCTGGCCTCCTTGAGTGTGGCGCCTGTTGCAGTGATACCAAGCACACGTCCTCCGTTTGTGACGATATTGCCGTCAGCATCAAATTTGGTGCCGGCATGATAGCAGTAATAATCCTCTTTGCCGTCAAACTTCTCAAACCCTGTTATCTTAAAGCCCTTCTCATACTTGACAGGATATCCGTCTGATGCCAGAACTACGCATACGCATGCATTGTCCTCAAACTGCAAATCTATTGTGTCAAGAGTTCCGTCTACACAGGCCTCCATCACATCAATGATATCATTCTTCATACGAGGAAGCACAACCTGAGCCTCAGGATCTCCGAATCTCGCATTGTACTCAAGCACCTTTGGTCCATCCTCTGTGAGCATGAGTCCGAAGAAGATAACTCCTGTAAAAGGTCTGCCCTCTTTAGCCATAGCATCTACAGTTGCCTGATAAATATACTTCTTGCAGAAATCATCGACCTCATCGGTATAGAACGGACTAGGTGAGAAATTGCCCATGCCGCCTGTATTAAGACCTGTATCACCATCGCCTGCACGCTTGTGATCCTGCGCAGATGACATAATCCTGATAGTCTTTCCGTCTACAAATGAAAGCACAGAAACCTCGCGGCCTGTCATGAACTCCTCAACTACCATGGTGTTTCCGGCTGTTCCGAACTTCTTGTCCTCCATGATGGTTCTGACACCCTCTTTTGCCTCCTCAAGAGTATTACAGATAAGTACACCCTTTCCGAGAGCAAGTCCATCTGCCTTTAAAACGATAGGGAACTTTGCTGTCTCTAAATATTTAAGAGCCTCTTTGGCATCAGTAAAATTCTCATATGCCGCAGTAGGGATATTATACTTTTTCATGAGATCCTTTGAAAATGCCTTTGAGCCCTCAAGAATTGCTGCATTCTTCTTTGGTCCGAAGCACTTGAGCCCTGCCTTTTCAAACTCGTCAACGATACCTCCTACAAGTGGATCATCCATACCGATGATTGTAAAATCAATGGCATTATCCTTTGCAAATGATACGAGCTTGTCAAATTCCATCGCACCGATTGGCACACACTCTGCAAGTGCTGCGATACCTGCATTGCCCGGTGCACAGTATATCTTGTCAACGCGTGGACTCTTTGCAACAGCCCTGCATATTGCATGCTCTCTTCCGCCGCTTCCTACTACTAATACCTTCATTTTTGCCTCCTATACCTAAGCTATATATAAGCTTTTCATTGTCCGGTAATCATAATCTATCTGTGTTTACATACTAATTACTTACAGCACTGTCATTACTTCTCATCTATAATAACATGTCCGTCTTCTACTGACACCCTGCCATTTGCTATCAGGTCAATAGCGTGTGGCATGATTTTCCACTCAGCCTGCTCCATAACTCTGCGCTGAAGCACCTCAGGTGTGTCACCCTGCTTTACCTCGACTGCCTTCTGTAAAATAATAGGGCCTGTGTCTGTGCCTTCATCCACAAAGTGGCAGGTGGCACCTGTCACCTTCACACCGCGTGCAAGCACTCCCTCATGCACCTTAAGACCATAGTAGCCTGTGCCGCAGAAGGATGGTATGAGCGATGGATGGATATTTATGATTCTGTTTCTGTACTGCTTTATCATCTCAGGCGGAATCACTACCAGAAAGCCTGCCAGTACGACTAAATCCACATGATATGAGTTAAGCTGCTTTAAAAAATCCTCATTGAAGGCAGCTCTGTTTTCATAGCTCTTTGGTGAGATACACACTGCCTTTATTCCTGCCTTTTTAGCTCTCTCAAGGGCATATGCATCTGCGTTGTTGCTGATAACAACCTCTATCTGTGTGTTTGTAATTGTTCCGTTATCTATTGCATCTATGATGGCCTGAAGATTGGTGCCGCCACCCGATACACATACTGCAATTTTCATTCTTTTTCCTCGCAACGATGTATACGTTATTAACAATATAATGATATTATACGAGATCTACACCCTTCTCGCCGTCAATAATCTTTCCGACTACGTATGGTGTATCTCCGGCAGACTTCATAGCCTCCATAGTCTTGTCCACATCTGCAGGGTCAACTGCGACAATCATTCCAAGTCCCATGTTGTAGGTATTGTACATCATCTGCTCCTCGACATTTCCCTCTCTAGCCATCATTTTAAAGATTGGTGGAACAGGGTAGCTGTTTTTCTCAACTACGGCACGTTTGCCATCGATGAGCATACGTGGGATATTCTCATAGAAGCCGCCGCCTGTAATATGACTGCAGGCCTTTACTGTGACTCCTGCGTCCTTTACAGCCTTAAGAGCCTTTACATAGATTCTTGTAGGTGCAAGAAGTGCCTCTCCAAGTGTAGTGCCAAGCTCCTCATGATATGTATTTAATGTTTCCTTGTCCATCTTGAAAATCTTTCTGACAAGTGAAAATCCATTTGAGTGTACGCCTGTGGATGCCATTCCGATAAGTACATCACCATCCTTTAAACTCTCGCCTGTGATGATGTCCTTTCTGTCAACCACACCAACCGCAAAGCCTGCAAGGTCATACTCGTCCTCTGGCATAAGACCCGGATGCTCTGCTGTCTCGCCACCAACGAGTGCACAGCCTGACTGCTTACAGCCCTCTGCCACACCGCTTACGATTGTAGCAATCTTCTCCGGATAGTTCTTGCCACATGCTATATAATCAAGGAAAAATAATGGCTCACCGCCTGCACATGCCACATCATTTACGCACATGGCAACTGCATCGATTCCGATTGTATCATGCTTGTCCATGATGAAAGCAAGCTTTACCTTGGTTCCGCATCCATCTGTTCCCGATAAAAGCACCGGATCCTCCATATCCTTGATGGAAGCAAGTGAGAACGCTCCTGAGAAGCCTCCGAGACCACCTAACACCTCCGGTCTCATAGTCTCCTTTACATGCTTTTTCATAAGCTCTACTGACTTGTAACCTGCCTCGATATCAACACCTGAATTCTTGTAATCCATTATTGTTCCTCCTAATAATCTGCAATTCGTTCAATACCTATAGTATACCTTCATAGTGCTAAATTTTCCAATTATATATTGTAATTATTCTTATTAG
>ERZ860388.2313-NODE-2313-length-10366-cov-13.515178_pt1 | contig 10366 bp, 6 predicted proteins | sample MGYA00509978_ERZ860388 | MGnify/ENA primary metagenome ERZ860388 (study PRJEB30046, sample SAMN00715225) | human gut metagenome | study: EMG produced TPA metagenomics assembly of the A metagenome-wide association study of gut microbiota in type 2...
AGCCGGTAGTACAGAAATTGTATGCAAGCGTTAAGTCTGGTAATGAGGCTCAGATCTCTATCGACAGCAATTCTCAACCTGATTATCGTGAGAAGCTGAACGAAGAACTTCGTCAGTTGCGCGAAAGCGAAATGTGGCAGACAGCTGTTACGGTTCGCCAGTTGCGTCCGGAAAATAACTAATCCTTCTTGGGGATAAGAATAAAAATGCCCGAATGCTTGATTTCGGTGTTTCAATGTAGTATATTTGTAGCCGTAATCCTGATTTAAGTTCGGGAAGAAGATAATGGGAGGAGTAACGTAAGTTGCTCCTCTTTTATTATATAATAAGGTATGAAGTCGTCGGAAACATGCTTTCTTCTGGACTAAAACATACGATGTAATCACTCAAAACATACAATCTGTTTGGGTAAAATAGACTATGTAATGAGGGTAAACGCATCATCTGTTTCGGGAAAAGAAGCAAGGGAAAAACAAAACTCTCCTGTTATGTTAATGTTGCGTAATTCTGCTCTTGACAGATTTTCTGTGTTTTACCTTGGCATCCTTCTTTTATAAAGGTAAAAGGAAGCAATTGTTGACCATCTTTTGCTAAATATTGCATATTATAATAATATATTTTTCGAATAATGTAATAAGTGAATATAATTTGCTACTTTTGTACCGAATTGACAACATAAAACATATTGCTATGACGAAGAAAGCAAACTTCTATGCAATACATGGCGCATTCTACTATTTACTATGCAGTGTATTGGTTATTTTGATGGTATCTGGATGTACCCGTGATGTTTATGATCCTAATGGTGGTGGTGAAGATAAACCTAATTCTTTTGATTTTTCCACTACTTCTACTATTCAGTTGAATGTGAAGTATGATGTTCCTGAAGGTTATAAAGTGCTTTTCAATGTCTATTTTGAAGATCCGTTTACTACAGATGAAGGTGGACAGACAGTTTTGCGTACTGATATAACCCCTGCAATTACCCGTATGACTGATGAAAATGGCGAGTATCATGCCAAAGAAATTGTGGCGGCAGATCACGGTTCGGATGTTTATATCTATACTTCGTATGTCGGAGTTCCGGGATTGGTGCAGACCACTATCACGGACAATGTGATTAATGCTGATATTGAATGGAAACTGACCGATGGCATTCCACAAACGCGTGCCGATAAATGGGATCCATCAACTGAGTATGGACTTTTGGGAACCTGGCAGACTAATGGCCGTCCGAATTATCTGGATAGTGAAGGAGAATTGGTTTTGTCGGCTTCAGTATTGAAGACCATTAGAAATACAATTCAGGAAGGAGGAATCTGCCCTCAAACATACCGTCAGTCCGCAGATTTCAAAGTGGATGATCTTCAAGGCAGAGATACTGAGGTTTCTGTCCGTTTTATAGGAGGAAACAGTTCTGCTGCAAGTATTTTTGGTTATTATTGTTATAAAGACGGTGCATCTGTCAAGGAAATAAAAGCTGCAAAGAAATATATTGTTTTTCCAAACACACATACAGCCGGTTATTATGGGAAGCCGATTGGCTTGAAAGGAGGAGAATGTGTTAAGTTGCATTATATAGACGAGAACGGAGTAGATAAAGGTACTGTATTCCCTAATGGAGTAAGAATAGGTTGGTTTCTTCTGAATAACGCTTTTGTTAAAGAAGGAAAAACTGATAAGATTTGTTATTCAACTACCGCTTTGAATGGTGATGGACGTACACATACGGCTGCTTTCCGTATCAATGACTTTGTAGTACTTTCATTTGAGGATTATACGGATTATGATTATAACGACGTACAGTTTAATGTCTGGTCCAATCCGATAGAAGCAATTGCTCCTGACGTTCCGTCTGTAACACCTGATCCGGGAACGGATGATGACCGTTCTGTCGCCTATCGCATGACTTATAAAGGAATTTTGGCTTTTGAAGATAACTGGCCTAATAAAGGTGATTATGATCTGAACGATGTGATTGTGAAGTATAATTCTGTTCTGGCGTTTAATACGAGTAACCAGGTACTTTCTACGGAAGACACATTTACAGCACTTTGGTCCGGAGCTTCCTTTAAAAATGGCTTTGCTTATCAGATGAATACTGATCGTTCGAATGTAGTTACTGAGTTTGAGAACATTTCAGATACCAGTCAAGGTTTGGACCGTGAACTTGCTAAAGCTACGGTTAATGTGTTTACTAATGCTCTTGTGGCTACAGAGAATAATACAAAGACAGCATCTTATAAGATTAAAAATACCCTGACTACTCCTGTTGATCACGAAACTTTTGGAGTGGCTCCTTATAATCCGTTTATTATGGTTCATGAGAATTTGGGTAACAATCGTTGTGAAGTTCATCTGGTAAACTATAAACCGACAGAAAAAGCGGATATGAGTTTGTTTCATACAGGCAAAGACTTGTCTTCACCGAACAGTGGTGTCTACTATGTAGCGGCAGAGAATTATCCATTCGCCATTCAGTTGGTTGATGCTGAAGATTTTAGCACCACTGAAACCGAAAGTGTAGATATTACTTATTCGGACTTTATCAAATGGGTGAAATCTAACGGTAGCGAGTATAAGGATTGGTATAAGAAATAAAAGCGAGAGGCTTTGGGTAAAATAAGAGATTGCGCAATTTCATGCAGGAAATGACTTGTATGAAGTTGCGTAATCTTCTTTATGTTTTTGAAATCCTTTTGATATACTCAATAAGTTTTTGATAGAATTTATGATGCTTTAGTGTGTTAGCTTCACCCAGTATCACTAGCTTCATTCGGGCACGGGTTATGGCGACATTCATTCTTCGCAGGTCGTTGAGGAAGCCTATCTGTCCATCTTCGTTGGCACGCACAAGACTGATGAAGATGACATCACGTTCTTGTCCCTGGAAACCATCTACAGTGTTAACGGTGAGTAGACTGCGATAGGGTTTGAGTGAACCGCTTGCTTTAATCTTATTGCGGAGGTACTGCACTTGGGCTTTGTAAGGAGAGATGATACCGAAATCAATCCGTTCTTCTAAGACGCGCTTTCCGCCGATCCGGTTAATATAAGCTTTTAATTCCTGAAGAAGTAAATCAGCTTCTGCTTTATTGATACGCCCGAATGTTTCCCCAATAAATTCTTCCTTAAAATCCATTTCAGAAGTATCTATCCAACTGATAGGCGTATCCCAATCGAGAATGCCGCGGTATCGTATCTCCGGAGCCGCTTCCAGTTCTCCATTGTAAAACCATTGTGAGGGAAATTTCATGATTTCTTCATGCATACGATATTGTACTTTCAATAGAGAGACGGTACTGGGTTTATTGGCAACGACTCTTTCCATCAATGTACATTCCAGTCCTCCACGGGCAGCTTCGTAACATTTTATAGTAGGTGGAAGCTGGCAATGATCGCCTGCCAGCACTACACGGTCGGCCTTGCGGATGGCTATCCAGCAAGCAGCCTCCAAAGCTTGGGCGGCTTCATCAATAAAGAGTGTACCGAAGCGGCGCCCGTTCAGTACGCGGTGATTGCTACTGACGAGGGTGGAGGCTATGACATGGGCATTGTCGAAAAGATCGGCATTGATTTGTATTTCCAATTGTGTGGCACGATCACGCAGGCGACTCATACGATTGCGGGCGCTTTCACGCTCCTCATAGCTGCCTCGATGTTTGCCACCCATTTCACGCATGGCTTTGCGGATACTCCATAATTCAGAATAGGCCGGATGTCCTTCGAAACGGCGCTCATAAGTGAAAGAAAGCATTTTGTCGTTTACCCGGGTGGGATTACCAATCCGCAGGACATTTACACCACGATCTACGAGTTTTTCACTGATCCAGTCGACAGCTGTATTGCTTTGGGCGCAAACCAGTACTTGGGGTTCACGGTGTAATGTTTCATAGATAGCTTCTACGAGAGTAGTTGTTTTCCCTGTTCCCGGAGGCCCGTGTACAATAGAAACATCGCGGGCATACAACACTTTGTTCACTGCATTTTCCTGTGTAGAATTCAGCCAGGGGAAACGAACGGGGTAGAGTTCACGGAATCCGGGTTTTAAAGTTCCCAGCATGATATCCCTCAATTCTGCTAATCGATTACCCTTGGCACGAATTACATCGGAGAGGGCTTCGAACATAGTGCGGTAGGACGTTTCATCAAAATAAAGCTGCACTCCGAGGTTTTTGGCAGATTGCACTTCCAGTATAGCACCTGCACCGGGCATTACAACAACCATGCGTGTTTCGTTGGCATAACTGATAGTACCAATGGAATTGAAATATGTGATTTTATCATCGTATCCTTTGCGGAAAAAACAGACGGGACGCCCAAATTCGAAATTATGTTCTATATCAGTATCTTCCGTATGTGTAATTTCTATTACTAATTGATTCAGTGAATTGTAGTAACTTCGTCCGGGAGTGGCAGGATACCAACAGAGTCCCCGTTTCACCTTGCGGGCGATACCCATGGTTTCGGTCTGCCTTTTGAATTCTTCTTTTTCGAATTCATATTCCATACGCAGGAGCAGTTCTTGTCGCTGAAGATGGTCGGTTGGAGAAAGAAGGTTATTGCTCATATTATTATTAAATCTCTTACAAAGGTAATCATTCTTCGCTTTTGCACGAAGAAAAGCTTTAATTTGTTAAACCTTTAACGATTTTAATTTGTTTATTATATTAATTTGTAATCTTTACAATATTGGAAAACTAAAAATAAATGTGATTATGGTGTATGACGTAACTATGTTAAAGGCCTTTTATGCTTCTTATAAGGGGAAAATGGAACACGTGCGGGCGGTACTGCAACGTCCGCTGACATTAGCAGAAAAGATTTTGTATGCTCATCTGTTTGATGAGAAGGGAGTAAAAGACTATAAAAGGGGAGAAGATTATGTAAACTTCCGCCCTGACCGTGTAGCAATGCAGGATGCAACCGCCCAAATGGCATTGCTGCAATTTATGAATGCAGGTCGCGAACAAGTTGCCGTACCTTCGACAGTACATTGCGACCATCTGATACAGGCCTATAGGGGAGCCCGGGAAGATATTGCCACTGCTACCAAGACAAATGAAGAAGTATACGATTTCTTGCGTGATGTTTCTTCCCGGTACGGTATAGGTTTCTGGCAACCGGGTGCGGGTATTATTCATCAGGTGGTATTGGAAAATTATGCCTTTCCTGGTGGAATGATGGTAGGAACGGACTCGCATACACCCAATGCAGGCGGTCTAGGTATGGTTGCCATCGGCGTCGGTGGTGCTGATGCGGTGGATGTGATGACCGGTATGGAATGGGAATTGAAAATGCCTCGCTTGATTGGTGTACATCTGAAAGGTGCACTAAATGGTTGGGTGGCTCCCAAAGATGTAATTCTGAAGTTGGCAGGTATCCTGACGGTTAAAGGTGGTACAAATGCAATCATTGAATATTTTGGACCGGGCACGGCTTCTTTGTCCGCTACCGGTAAGGCGACTATTTGTAATATGGGTGCCGAAGTCGGTGCCACTACGTCACTTTTCCCTTATGATGATCGTATGGCTACTTATCTGAAAGCTACAGGAAGAGAAGAAGTGGCAGAAATGGCTGATTCTGTGGCGGGTGATCTTCGTGCAGATGCCGGCATCATGATTGCCCCGGAGAAGTATTACGACCGGGTAATTGAGATTGATCTTTCAAGGCTGGAACCTTATATTAATGGTCCTTTTACTCCCGATGCCGCTACGCCTATTTCTGAGTTAGCAGAAAAAGTATTGGTTAACGGTTATCCGCGTAAGATGGAAGTCGGATTGATAGGTTCATGCACCAATTCATCCTATCAGGATTTAAGTCGTGCCGTTTCCCTGGCCCGCCAGGTTGAAGAGAAACATCTGAAAGTAGCTGCTCCCCTGATTGTGAACCCCGGTTCCGAACGGATACGTGCTACGGCAGAGCGGGATGGGATGATAGATACTTTTGAGAAAGTCGGTGCTACAATTATGGCAAACGCCTGTGGTCCCTGTATTGGTCAGTGGAAACGTGAGACAGACAACCCTACTCGTAAGAATTCTATCGTAACCTCTTTCAACCGTAATTTTGCCAAACGTGCAGACGGTAATCCGAATACGTATGCCTTTGTCGCTTCCCCCGAATTGACGATGGCACTGACGATTGCCGGAGACCTTTGTTTCAATCCGCTGACAGATGTATTGGTGAATCGCGAAGGAGAAAAGGTAAAGCTTTCCGAGCCCGTGGGTGAAGAATTGCCGCCGAAAGGATTTGCCGAAGGTAGTGAAGGGTATATGGCTCCCAGTTGTGAGAAGACGGAAATCAATGTGAACCCTCATTCACAACGACTCCAATTGTTACAACCATTCCCTGCCTGGGAAGGAACTGATTTGCTTAATATGCCATTACTGATTAAGGCACAGGGCAAGTGTACTACAGACCATATCTCAATGGCAGGTCCGTGGCTTCGGTTCCGTGGACATCTGGAGAATATCTCAGACAATATGCTGATGGGTGCTGTGAATGCTTTCAATGGAGAAACTAACAGTGTCTGGAATCGTTCGACTAATACGTACGGTCCGGTTTCCGGTACGGCAAAGATGTATAAGTCTGAAAGGATTTCTTCCATTGTAGTAGCCGAAGAAAACTATGGTGAAGGTTCCAGTCGTGAACATGCTGCTATGGAACCCCGTTTCCTGAATGTCCGTGTGATCCTGGCAAAGAGTTTTGCCCGTATCCATGAAACGAACCTAAAGAAACAAGGTATGCTGGCATTGACTTTTGTGGATAAAGCCGATTATGATAAGATTCAGGAACATGATTTGATTTCGGTAATCGGATTGACGGACTTTGCTCCCGGCCGTAATCTTAAGATTGTCCTTCACCACGAAGATGGTACTAAGGATAGCTTCGAGGCTCAACATACGTATAATGAACAGCAGATAGGCTGGTTCCGTGCCGGTTCTGCTCTTAATGCAAGATAGAAAGATGGATAAAATTACAGTACCTTTTATTACAGGTGATGGGGTAGGAGTTGAAATAACTCCTTCTATGCAAGCTATTGTGAATGCTGCCGTGCAGAAAGCATATAGTGGACAACGGCAAATTGAATGGATGGAAGTGTGGGCAGGCGAACGGGCTTTTGAAAAATGTGGCCTGTGGTTACCTGATGAAACGATGGAAGCTTTCCGTGATTACAAAGTGGGTATCAAAGGTCCGCTGACTACACCTGTCGGTGGTGGTATCCGTTCACTAAACGTGGCATTGCGCCAGACACTGGACTTGTATGTATGCCTGCGACCGGTTCGTTGGTATCAGGGCATTCACTCTCCGGTTCGTCATCCGGAGAAGGTGAACATGTGTGTATTCCGTGAAAATACGGAAGATATTTATGCAGGTATCGAGTGGGAAGCCGGTACACCGGAGGCAGAGAAGTTCTATAAGTTTCTGCACGATGAGATGGGGGTAAAGAAAGTACGGTTCCCCAAGACATCTTCTTTCGGTGTGAAACCTGTTTCAAAAGAAGGAACGGAACGATTGGTGCGGGCTGCCTGTCGGTATGCACTTGAGAATAACCTGCCTTCCGTGACATTGGTGCACAAGGGAAATATTATGAAGTTTACCGAAGGTGGTTTCAAAAAGTGGGGCTACGAATTGGCTGAACGTGAATTTGGAGAAGCATTGGCTGACGGAAAGCTGGTGATAAAAGACTGCATAGCGGATGCTTTCCTGCAAAATACCTTGTTGATTCCTGAAGAATACTCTGTGATTGCTACTCTTAATCTGAATGGAGATTATGTTTCCGATCAGTTGGCTGCCATGGTGGGCGGTATCGGCATTGCTCCCGGAGCAAATATCAACTACCAGACCGGACATGCTATCTTTGAAGCCACCCATGGTACGGCACCGAATATTGCAGGCAAAGATATTGTGAATCCCTGTTCCATCATTCTGTCTGCCGTAATGATGCTCGAATACTTCGGTTGGAAAGAATCTGCTTCCTTGATAGAACATGCCCTGGAACAAAGTTTCCTTGATGCCCGTGCTACCGCTGACTTGGCGCGCTTCATGCCCGGCGGTGTCTCTTTGTCCACTTCTGCCTTTACTCGGGAGATAGTGGAAAGAATTGAAAAATAATACTAACGATTAAAACGATACGAAAATGAAGAAGGAATATTTAGTTTATAAGCTTTCCGAGAATATGAAGGAAGCGGTTCGGATTGATACTGAACTGTTCTCCAAATTTGATGTGAAACGCGGTTTGCGCAATGAAGACGGCACGGGTGTTTTGGTCGGGCTCACCAGAATTGGTAATGTAGTGGGTTATGAACGTGTTCCGGGCGGTGGCTTGAAACCTATCCCGGGTAAGTTGTTCTACCGTGGTTATGATGTAGAGGATATTGTTCATGCTTTTGTTAAAGAGAAGCGTTTCGGATTTGAAGAAGTGGCTTATCTGTTACTGTCCGGTAATTTGCCCGATAAGGAGGAGTTGGCTTCTTTCCGTGAACTGATTAATGATAATATGCCGTTGGAGCAGAAAACCAAGATGAATATTATCGAACTGGAAGGGAGTAATATTATGAATATTCTGGCACGCAGTGTACTTGAGATGTATCGTTTTGATCCTGCTGCCGATGATACTTCCCGTGACAATCTGATGCGGCAGAGCATTGATTTGATTTCCAAGTTCCCGACTATTATTGCTTATGCATATAATATGCTGCGCCATGCCACTTTCGGGCGTTCATTGCATATTCGCCATCCGCAGGAAAATCTTTCTATTGCCGAAAATTTCCTCTATATGCTGAAACGTAATTATACACAGTTGGAGGCGCGTACGCTCGACCTTTTGTTGGTGCTTCAGGCTGAGCATGGTGGTGGTAATAACTCCACTTTCACGGTTCGTGTTACTTCTTCTACCGGAACGGATACATACTCATCCATTGCCGCAGGTATCGGTTCGTTGAAAGGCCCGCTTCATGGCGGTGCAAATATTCAGGTGGCCGATATGTTCCATCACTTACAGGAGAATATTCAGGACTGGACAAGTGTGGATGAGATCGACACTTACTTCACCCGTATGCTGAATAAGGAAGTTTATAACAAGACGGGATTGATTTATGGTATCGGACATGCTGTTTATACGATTTCCGATCCACGTGCTATCTTACTGAAAGAATTGGCTCGTGATCTTGCCCGGGAAAAGGGTAAAGAGCGCGAATTTGCTTTCCTTGAACTCTTGGAGGAACGTGCTATCGAAACCTTCGGTCGTGTGAAGAACAATGGAAAGACGGTATCGAGCAACGTTGATTTCTATTCCGGCTTTGTTTATGAAATGATTGGGTTACCACAGGAAATTTTTACGCCGTTGTTTGCCATGGCTCGTATCGTCGGCTGGTGTGCGCACCGTAATGAAGAATTGAATTTTGAAGGTAAGCGTATCATTCGTCCGGCATACAAAAATGTACTCGAAGATGCGGTTTATGTACCTATTAAGAAGCGATAAATAGGAGTAAAACGGAAAAAGAAGGAATAAAAGAGTGATAAGGTGGTAGGGTGATAAAGTGGCTGCGCTATATATCACAGGGCGTTATCCCGTTATCACTTTATCACCCTACCACCTTATCACATTTTGTTCATAACCCTACAGTAATGAGATCGTTTTTTCTAAACTGTTTGTTCTGATTTATTGAAGTTAAAAACGTTTTTGTAACTGGTTGATTATTAGAAGCGTATAATAACCCTATCTCAGTATACGACTGAGGTACCCTAAGTATCATACTGAGATACCCTAAGTATACAACTATGTCTCATCCTGTTTACTTTTGTAAGTAACTTTGTACCCATTTCTGACGTAAACCGCAAACTTATCACTTTGATTTTAAAATTCATTGTTTTTGAAATAATTCGCTAATGTCTTTGTAAACTAATTAAGGGGAGGAAGTTTTCTTTTTCCTCCTTTTTATATATCTTTGCCCGTACTTAAATCGAAACAAGTATGGAACAAGGGACTTTTCTGCTATTTCTTGGTGCAATGAGCATCATCGCACTGTTTGTATTTATCGCACTTTATTTTGTCAAAGCGGGATATGGAATGTTTCGCACTGCATCTTGGGGCATTTCCATTAATAATAAATTGGCATGGATGTTGATGGAGGCACCTGTATTTATTGTGATGTTATTACTTTGGTGGAATTCAGCACGATATAATTCAATTGCTCCCCTAATTTTCTTTCTCTTATTTCAATTACATTATTTTCAACGCGCCTTTGTGTTTCCTTTCCTGCTGAAGGGAAAGAAAATGGTTCTCCTGCTGAAGTCTGGCATTTCTGTTCAGGCTGACTGCCATCATAAGAAACATAACATAAAACAGAAGTAGGATTATGAG
>ERZ860388.2322-NODE-2322-length-10352-cov-2.881907_pt1 | contig 10352 bp, 8 predicted proteins | sample MGYA00509978_ERZ860388 | MGnify/ENA primary metagenome ERZ860388 (study PRJEB30046, sample SAMN00715225) | human gut metagenome | study: EMG produced TPA metagenomics assembly of the A metagenome-wide association study of gut microbiota in type 2...
CCGACATAGCGGCAGAAGCACTGGATGGAGCATCCTAACAGCGGGAGGGCCAGAAGGACGGTCCAGGCGGGATCTCCCTGGAGATAGCAGAGCGCTGCCAGCAGCAGGCAGCCCAGCTGAAGTCCGGCGTGGGCCCGGCTCCGGGCCCTGTTCTCCAGTTCAAGATCCCGTTCGTCCCGAATCAGGTGCAGGTTCTGGGCCTGTTCCAGCTCCTGTTGCTTGGTGCGTGTCATGGTAAGACCTCCTTGGGGGTTTGTGATGTTTTTGGAAAAGGGGTGTCAGAGCCGCCGCTCATAGTAGATCCCACAGAGCAGTTCCACTAAAAATGAGAGGAACCAGAGCAGCCCGGACAGGACCAGCATCCCGCCGAATACCAGCTGGGCCTCCCGGTCACTGGAACGCAGCACCCCGCCTGCCGCACTGAGCAGACAGAGGACCAGCAGGGCGTTCTGCACGATGGAGAAGGCCAGACCTTTGCTGCGCAGCTGGATGAGGAGGTTCCGCTCGTCCAGCTCCTCCAGACGGTCCGCCCGGGCGCACTGCCTGGACAGGCTGCGGAACAGAAGGCCCAGGCCCAACAGCAGGGCCGCAGTACATATCAGGACCGATTTCGGGCGGAAGCACTGTCTCAGAAGCATGGTCACCAGAAGAAGCAAACCCAGGCCGGTCAGCAGGATGTCTTCCGAAAAGTTTTTCTTATGATAGATTTTCATATTTTTCTTCCTCCAGACGCAGATTTTCTTCCAGGCAGTATAGTTCCTCCACCGTGACGCCGAACAGCACGGCGATGCGGTAGGCCAGCAGCAGGGAGGGATTGTACTGCCCCTTTTCCAGTGAGATGATGGTGCGGGAGGAGACGCGGACCTGCTCCGCCAGCTGCTGCTGGGTCAGGCCGGCGGCGGTGCGCAGCTCCCGGACGCGGTTTTGCATGGATGGATCCCCTCCCGATCGAAAAGTGAAGTATCCTTCGTGTGAAGGATACTTCGTATTATAGGGATAACAGATGTCTCTGTCAAGAGGAAAATGAAATATTGCAGGGGGCGGACACCGGCCCGCCCGCCTGTTCTCCGCCGCGGAATATTTCCCCATCCATCCGTAGGGGAGGGGCTTGCCCCTCCCGTTATTTCGTTAGAAGGACTTTCTTTGTATGCCGTAGGGGTGGGACACCGGCCCGCCCGCCGGGTCACCACCGCAGAAATTAGAAGCCGAGCGATCAGGCGCGCCCGTTTGGTCCTGCACAGGGCGAACCCTCCGGCACAAAGAGAGTCCGGAACCTTTTCAGGCCCTCCCCCTGCTGGAAGAGTGGATTTTTTCAAAATGCCCTTGACCTTCCCCCTGGTGGAAGGTGTATCCTAGCCACAGAAAACGGGACGGGAGGATCAGAGCGTGAAGATCAATGAGGTAGAGGCCCAGGTGGGCGTCACCAAAAAGAATATCCGCTTTTACGAGGAGAAGGGCCTCATTGCCCCCCGGCGCAACAGCGAGAACGGCTATCGGGAGTACGGCCCTGGAGAGGTGGAACAGCTCAAGCAGATCAAGCTGCTGCGGAAACTGGGCGTGCCCCTGGAGGAGATCCGCCGGATGCAGTCGGGGGGCCACACCGTGGGCGACGGGATGCGCCGCCATCTGGTGACCCTGGAGCGGGAGCGGGAGAATCTGGAACGCTCCATGGAGCTGTGCCGCACCTTAAAGGATTGGGAACAGCGCCTGGACACCCTGGAGGCGGATGGCCTTCTGGAGCGGATGGAGGAGATGGAGCGGGAGGGCACCACCTTTAAGGACAAGCAGCGGGAGGATGCAAGGCCAGTGCGGTATGCCGCCGCCGTGGCCGCTTCGCTGATCATGGTGGCTTTCATGGCGGGGGCGATGGCCCTGATGGCCTGGGGATTCACTGTGGAGCCGGAGGAGGCCCCGCCGCTGGCCCTGATGGCGGTGCTGATCGCGTTGCCAGGGGTGGTGATCCTTGGGGTGCTGTACGCCCTGTACCAGCGGATCCGGGAGATCCAGAAGGGAGAGGAGGACGATGCGAAAAACTACTAAAGGGAAGGGGCTGGCTGCGGTGTGGGGGGCGCTGCCAGCCGCCTTTGCCGTGCTGGCTCTGGCCGGTGTGGCGGCCGTGGCCGCAGGTGTCATTGCGGCCCTGTTCCACCGGAGGAAGGAGATCCGGGGAGGTGAGGAGGACGAAGCAAAAAAATACTGACTGGGAGCAGGCAGAGCAGAAGCGGGAGGCGGTGAAGAGCGTCCTAATCAGCGCGGGGTTCCGCGTGGGCGCGGCAGCCCTTCTGTTCTGCGCCCGGGGCCGCACCCCGTGGCCCCGGCTCCATCGGGTGCTGCTGTGGCTGGCGGTCCTGGCGCTGATCACCATACCGTTCAGTTTGGTGGTACTGCGGCAGCGGCTGCGGGAGATCGAAGAGGGGGAACTGAATGAAGCGCGGAAGTACTGACAGCAGAGGGGCGGAGAAGCGGTCCGCGGTTGGAGGAGTGCTCCTGTTCGGTCTGTTCCAGCTGGCCTGTGCCGCGGGCTTTGGAGCGCTCTGTACGATCCCGGAACTTCCCCGCTGGCTGGAGATCCTGTTCACAACCTTGGCTGTGGGCTGTCTGGGTCTGGTGCTCCCCGTGCTGTGGGCGCTGAATATAAGAATCAAAGAGATCGGCTGCGCGCAGTCTGATCTGAATCAGGAGGAATTTGATATGCTGTTGGTCAACATCGATTACATTCCGGGGAAGGACCTGGATGTGCTGGGCATCGTGAAGGGTACGGTGGTCCAGTCCAAAAACTTCGGCAAGGATTTTATGGCGGGGATGAAGACCCTGGTGGGCGGCGAGATCACCGGCTATACTGAGATGCTCAATGAGGCCCGTCAGATCGCCGTGAAGCGCATGGTGGATGAGGCAGAAAGCCTGGGAGCGGACGCGGTCATCAACATCCGGTACGGCTCCTCCTCCGTAATGCAGGGAGCAGCTGAGGTCATTTCCTATGGCACTGCGGTGAAGTACCGCTGAGAAAGGGAAACAGGCTGCTGCTGCATGGGGGAAGTTCTACAGAAGGGATAGGATAAGCGAAGGCGCGGCTTGGACATTTTGGTGTCCGGGCCGCGCCTGTTGATGTAGTTCAGTTTTTGAGAAACTTTTGTACATCCTTATTTTCGCCTAAAATATAGATCGTCTCATCGGGCTGGAACTGGTGGCTGCCTCCGGGGAGAAGCTCCAGATGTCCGCCGTGGCGGGTAGCCAGAATATTGATTCGATATGTCTGCCGGACTGACAGCTCCACCACAGTTTTTCCCACCCAGCTGCTGGGAACGGCAGTCTCGAAAATTGAGTAGTCCCGGGCCAACTCGATGTAGTCAAAGATGTGGTCGCTGCTGTAGCGCACCGCCGCCCAGTTGGCCATCTGCTTTTCCGGGTAGACGATCTCGTCCGCACCGTTGCGCAGGAGGAACTTGGCATGGACGTCCCGGGTGGCCCTGGAGAGCACAAAGGGAGCACCATATTCCTTGAGCAGTGCGGTGGTTTCCAGAGAGCTCTGGAAGCTGTCTCCGATGGCCACCACGCAGAGATCGAAGTTCCGCACCCCCAGGGAGCCGATAAACTGGGGATTGGTGCTGTCGCCGATCTGAGCATTGGTCACATAGGCCAGGGCGGCGTTGACGCGCTCCTCATCCTTATCTACTGCCAACACCTCGTGGCCCAGGTCCCGGAGCTTTTGGGCCATGTGGCGGCCAAACCGCCCCAGGCCGATCAGTAAAACAGATTTCATCGTTCCATTACCTCCATAATTATCCAACGGTCACCCGCTCCTGGGGATATTGGGAGGAGACGGGGGAACCGGATGTGACGGCGTAGATCATAGTGAGACCGCCCACCCGTCCCACATACATTAAAAAAGTCAGGATCAGGTGGGAGGGGAGGGACAGTCCGGGCGTGCCGCAGATGGACAGTCCCACGGTGCCAATAGCGGACGCGGACTCAAAGAGAGCGTCCAGCAGGGGCACACCGTCGATACAGCAGATCAGTGTGCCTCCCAGCAGGAAGAATACCAGATACATCAGAAAGATGGCGCTGGCGCTGCGCAGGGCCTCGTCCTGGAAGCGACGCCCAAAACAGCTGGGGCTGCCGCAGCGGAAGAATACGGCCCGGGCGCTGAGGAGCAGGACTGCCAGCGTGGTGACCTTGAAGCCGCCGGCGGTGGAGCCGGGGGAGCCGCCCACCAGCATCAGAAGGATGGTGACCAGCTTTCCGGGCTCGCTCAGGAGGGTCAGGTCCACAGAGTTGAATCCGGCGGTGCGGGGTGTGACCGCCTGAAAGGCGGCGGCGTTGAGGCGCTCCCAGCCGGAGAGCTCCGCCCACTGTGGCAGCCGGAACTCGTAGCAGTGGAAAAATAGGAAGGAAAGAAGAAGCAACCCGGCGGTGGAAACCAGGATCAGCTTGCTCTGCAAGCGGTAGGCCCGAAAATGGAGGCGGTGCTCCCGGAGGTCCTGCCAGGTGAGAAAGCCAAGACCGCCGGCCAGGATCAGCAGCGCGATGGGCCCCCAGACCAGCGGGTCGCCCACATAGCCGGTCAGGGAGGAGAAGGGGGCGCTGGTCCCCATCAGGTCAAAGCCGGCATTACAGAAGGCGGAGACCGAATGGAAGATTCCATACCACAGCCCCTGGAGAAGGCCGAATTGGGGGCAGAAGCGGAGGGACAGGAGGAGTGCGCCGGTCCCCTCGATGAGCAGCATGGCCTTCAGGATAAAGCTAGTCATGCGCACGATCCCGCCCACCTGTGGGGCGGAGATGGACTCCTGCATCACCCAGCGCTGTCGCAGGCCGATTTTCCGGCCGGAGAACATCACAACGGATACAGCCACGGTGACCACCCCCATGCCGCCAGTCTGGATCAGGGCCAGAAGGACCAAATGGCCGAAGGGGGACCAGTAGGTGGCGGTGTCGTGGACAACTAGTCCGGTGACGCAGGTGGCAGAGGTGGCGGTGAGCAGCGCGTCGGAGAAGGGGGTGACCACCCCCATCCGGCTGGAGACGGGCAGCATGAGCAGCAGCGCGCCAGCAAGGATGATCCCCAGAAAGCCCAGAATGATGATCTGGGCGGGTGTGGCCTGCCTGGATGGACGCGGGGGCATATGGTGTGGTTGCAGCGGTTCATTCAGCATATCAAGCCATCCTTTTAAGCCGGCGCAGGACACGCACGGTCCGTGTTCCAGGGGGGTGTCCCCATTTTTCCACATCCATGTGGAAAGTTTGTTCAGGAGAGGGAAAAAGCCTTGAGGGTTCAGAGGGCGTAAAGGCCCTTGCTCTGTCACTAATATGTGTCTCAAGGGATTGATGCTATACTACCGCACCCGGAGCCGGAATACAAGATACAAAATGTATCAAGAAACTAGATATGATGCGGCTGGATTTGAGGAGAACGCACCGGGATGGCGGTTGAGTGGTCCGCCGTGTAAACCGTAGAGGCTTCCGGAGGCGGTGCGGGACAGGCTCCTTCCGTGTACCAAAAAAGCTGTGAAATGTTGAAATGATACAAAATATGATTGACAAATGAACTATATATGGATATAATGAACAAAGATGGAGACGGCTCGCTGGCTGGCAAGAAAGTGGGTACCCACTTTCTTCTTTTGTAAAACAAAAGAAGAAAGTTTTTGGATACCTGCGGCAGCTGAAAGGTGCGGAAAGAGGACGGTTTCATCAAGAAAGATTTGCTAAAGGAGGTCCCCAAATGAACATCTCTGGTAAGCGAACATCCCGACTGCTCAGCTTATCCCTAGCAGGGTCCATGCTGATCGGGCTGATGACCACAGGCGTCTCAGCCGTTGAACCAGCACAGGACCAGACTCCGCAAACCACGAAGACGGTAACGGATGCAATCCTGTATACCGTGGATGAGAGCGGAAATCTGGAATACAATGTGGTGTATGGGGCCCGGATTGCCAACACCGTCCAGGTGGCGGACGCAACCAAGGGCGGCAGCATCGACACACTGGTCGAACTGAATCAAGTCCTGGGTGAGCCGGACGAAACGCCGAAGGAACTTACCGATACGCCCCACACAGACCGCACCCTGGGCGATGCCGTAGTGGCCGACCTGACCATCACGGGCGATGAGATCACCGCCATTGAGGTCACCGACGTCCGGGAACGCCCCGTCATCGGCATCTCCTGGAAGACCGATAACATTGCAAATCAAGAAGACTATTGGGGCTTCGCCGAGGCCTTCGAGCGCAACGGCGCCCAAGTCATCTTCCTGCCTCAGGTGGAGACCGACGCAGAGGCGGAGGACATCTTCTCCCGCATCAACGGTGTGTTTATGACCGGCGGCGAGGACTGGAACCCCAGTCTTTATGATGAAGAAGCGTATCCCCACGGCTCCTCCGGCTGGAATGACGACCGTGATACCTCTGACCTGCACCTCATGCAGAATGCCATTGAATTGGATGTCCCCATGCTGGCCGTCTGCCGCGGCGAGCAGGGCTTTAATGTCGCCATGGGCGGCGGCCTGATTCAGGACGTGCCGACCTATCTGGGTGAACAGGTCAAGGCTGGCAAGATCGCGGAAGATCGTGCCACTGTGATCGAGGATACCGGGATCGGTTGGGGCGATAACAAGAAGCCGTGTGATACGCCTCATTACCGCGTCACGGTGGACGGCCTGGTCCACAGCGGCGGCAATGGCTATCACAAGCTGGATACTGAAAACAACGGGATCGGCATTGCAGCGGATTCTAAGTGGCTGTCCAGTATTTTCGGCGGGGCTGATTCCATTGACCTGATTGCCACCGCCCACCATCAGTCGGTGGATCCAAAGAATTTGGGTAAGGGTCTGACTGTGGCGGCCCGCTCCTCCGACGGCATCATCGAGGCTATCGAGCATCGGGACAGCCTGTTTGCCCTGGGCCTCCAGTGGCACCCCGAGCGGGACGCGCTGAAGGATACCAGAACAGACAAAGAGACCGGAAAAGTCATTGACGTAGACCAGGGTCAGTGCAACGCCCCCCTGCGGGCGCTGGTCCACTACGCCGGCGTCCAGATGGACCGCGAGGACGTCCCCGGCGGCGGCGGGGAAGAGGAGGAGAAGCCCTTCCAGCCCAGCGTGACCTATGAGGTCACCGTCACCGACGAGGAGCGCGCGAAGATCCATGCGGCGGTGGAAGAACTGGCTGGTAAGGTCGAGAATATGCGCCCGGAGGAGAACAAGAACCCCAACACCCTGGTGGGTGCTCTGGCCAAGGGCTCCAGCTATGACTCTATCTCCTATGGCTCTAGAATCACTAGTGTAGAGAAGGTTTACCCCTTTAAGGTAATCAACAGCGAAGCCAACCACAACGAGTATGACCGCAAGGTGGCTAAGCTAGCCTGGGTCAAGGAGTTGGGCGAGGCCCTGGGCCTGAAGGTCGTTCAGCGCCAGGAGGACAAGTACGTCTATGTGGAGATCGGCGACCCTGACGCCCCCGAGATGGTTATGGCCCTGAGCCACCTGGACTCTCCCACAGCTTCCAATAAGCCGGGCGGAAACCTGGACCGCTGGGTGAATTATGACGGCGATCTGGATCCCACCGCATACCACACCCCCTATGTGAAGGACGGCTGGCTGTACGGCGCAGGCGTTCAGGACGACAGCGGCCCCACCCTGGCCACCCTCTTTGCGGCCAAGGCCCTTCAGGACTCAGGGGTGGAGTTCGACCGCCGCATCCGCATCGTCATGGGCTGCTATGAGGATGGAAGTCCTGCAAAACCGAGTGCGGACGAAACATTGAACTACATCGATATTCCGTATTACAGCGCTCCCGGCTTCTATGACAACTGGACCTATAAGGCACTGAACCGGGAGGAGACCCCCATCGCGGCCTACACCTCCGATTCCCGCTTCCCCGTGGTGGTGGGCAATACCAGATCCTGGACGCCCTACCTTACCATGAATCTTGCCAAGGATGTCGGACAGGCCTTCGCCCTGCTGGACACCGGCGCGGGCGTCACCCTGCGTGAGGGCGACCCCACCCTGAAGGACATCGTGTACGGCAGCGCCGCCCAGATTGCCTCCCGGGCCATCTTTGTGCTGGACATCAGCCAGGCGAGTGAGGATGATGTGGCGGACTTCTGCGACAAGGTGGAGAAAGCCGCCACGGAGCGGGGCTGGCTGCCTAAGGAGGACGGCAAGACCCAGAAGGTCCAGCTGACCGAGGACAAGGACAAGGGGACCCTGACCCTGGAGATCAACACCGACGTGCCCATGGAGTACCCCATGCCCATGTACAGCAAGAACGCGGTGGTCTGGGGGATGTACCTCCTGTCCCAGGCGCTCCCCGAGGACCTGGAGCTGAAGAAGGCTGCCGACGGCGTCTCCGACCTGTTCTTCCGGAACTGTGAGGAGGGAGAGGCCTATATCGGAAAGTATATGGATATTCCCTCCGAGCTGCTGCGCAATCCCAATGACGGCACTGCCAACCTGACCATCGCCCCCATGGGTACCATCAACCATGAGGATCCCTGGAAGTTCCCCTTCTACCAGGAGGACACTCAGACCCTGAGTATCCCCCTGGTCATCCGCAGCATCCATGCCACCAAGGATGATTATGAGGCCGCGACCCAGGCCGTGATCGACGCCTGTGAGGCGAAGGGCTTTGAGCTGGAGACCGCGGATGGCGCAGAGAGCGTCCCCACCGACTTCGCCGCTCCCAGTCTGTATCTGACCCACGACAACCCCCTGACTGCCCTCCAGTATGCCAGCTATAAGGCGTCCATCGAGTATGCCCCCGAGGAGTTCAGCGGCCCCGCCGATCTGCTGGGCGTCACCTACCCCGTGGGCACCACCGGCGGCACCCTGGCCAGTGACTATCAGAACAAGATGACCGCCTTCGGCGCTGTCATCCCCGGCAACGAGCGCTGGTGGCACTCCGCCAACGAGCGCATCAGCGTGGACTCCATTGTGGAGATGACCAAGATGATGGCCGACGGGATGCTGGAGATGGCCCGCTACTCCGGCTCCGCGGGCGCCCAGCTCATGTGGGCCGACCTGCCCGGCCTCAACGCCGACCGGGCCGACCTGGACCTGCTGGACGTGACCATCGGCACCTATCAGGACGCCTCCGATGAGATCACAACCAAGATCCTGGACGGCGACGAGCTGATCGGCGCTACCGACTTTGAAATCCACATGTGGGCCGCCCGCGGCAACGGCACCAAGAGCCAGATGGCGTATGACCTGGGCCATGAGCCCGGCGGCGTGTATCTGCCTCTGGATGATCCCGACTTCCTGGCCAATACCTTCGTCCTGCCCATGCGCCTGGAGTTCAAGTACGACCGGCCCAGCGATATGAGCAGCTCCGACTGGAATGCCCTGCGGGGCGGCGACCTGGACATGGTCAACTTCAGCCTGCTGGAGGATGGCGATACCGTCGCCCTGACCCTGCCTGACGGCGCGGACGCAGAGGATTACTTCTCCATCCGTGTGGACGAGAACGACCCTGATACGGTCTATGTGGCCGCCAACCTGGCCGTCGTGGACGGCGAGCAGGAGTTCAAGGCCGTGACCGCCGACTCCAAGACCGACCTGTTCAAGCTGAATGATGAGTGGCTCAAGACCCACAAGAACCCCTTCCCCGAGCGCGGCCAGATCGAGGAGCGCGGCTTCTTCCTGTTCGGCGACGGCGAGAAGAACGCCTGCTTCGAGTCCCCGGAGGCCATCTTCGCCACCCTGGACGCGGACCAGCTGGACGATGGCGATGATGACAGCTCCTCCGGCGGCTCTGACAATGAGCGGACCTATGACGTCTCCGTTTCCAAGGCGGACAACGGTTCTGTGAAGGCCAACGCCTCCAGCGCCTCCGCGGGCACCCGGATCACCGTCACGGTGAAGCCGGACAGCGGCTATGAGCTGGATGAGCTGACGGTCACCGACGCCAAGGGCAAGGACGTAAAGGTCACCAAGCGCTCTGAGACCACCTATACCTTCCAGATGCCCGACAGCAAGGTCACGGTGGAAGCTGCCTTTGCCAAGGAGGGAACGGCGGTGGATCAGCCTCTGTTCTCCGACGTGAGCAAAAACAACTACTTCTATGACGCAGTGGAGTGGGCGGTGGACAAGGGGATCACCTCCGGCACCGGAGGCACTACCTTCAGCCCGAACGCCTCCTGCACCCGCGGCCAGATGGTCGCCTTCCTGTGGCGGGCCGCCGGCTCCCCCGCGCCCAAGAGTGCGGAGACCCCCTTCACGGATGTGAACAAGGGCGACTACTTCTATGACGCGGTCCTGTGGGCTGTGGAGCAGGGGATCACCTCCGGCACCAGCGCCACTACTTTCAGCCCCAACGCCACTGTGACCCGCGGCCAGACCGTCACCTTCCTGTGGCGGG
>ERZ860388.2333-NODE-2333-length-10304-cov-3.028100_pt1 | contig 10304 bp, 10 predicted proteins | sample MGYA00509978_ERZ860388 | MGnify/ENA primary metagenome ERZ860388 (study PRJEB30046, sample SAMN00715225) | human gut metagenome | study: EMG produced TPA metagenomics assembly of the A metagenome-wide association study of gut microbiota in type 2...
TACCTTTGCAAAGTTGTTTAAACAATAATTTCATGATAGAACAGTTTAACTTTGACATCCGACTTATCTTTGCCATTTTGAACGGCAAAGTCTCTGCTGCTATTAACCGAAAGCTGTACCGTAACTTCCGCCAAGGCGGTTTGGAAATCAGTCCGGAGCAATGGACCGTACTCATTTTTCTTTGGGAAAAGGACGGTGTGACCCAGCAAGAGTTGTGTAATGCAACTTTTAAAGACAAGCCAAGCATGACCCGGCTGATAGACAATATGGAACGCCAGCATCTTGTAGTTCGTATCTCAGACAAGAAAGACCGCCGTACCAACCTCATCCACTTAACAAAAACCGGTAAGGAACTGGAGGAAAAAGCACGTCTTATAGCCAACCGGACTCTCATGGAAGCCTTACAAGGTATTACCGTTGAAGAGCTAAGCGTCAGCCAGGAAGTTCTGAGAAAAATATTCTTTAATACCAAAGATTAGATGTTTATAAACATGCAAAAACTGACTATTTACGCTGAATAATAGTTTTTTTGCATAAATAATTTCGCCCGTTAAAGAATTATGCTTTAATTTGTGGCTAAGAATAAAATAATCTATAAAAATACACACACATGAAAGGCTTATTAAAGAATTTAGGATTAATATTGATCTTGGCCGGAGTAATCATCCTGATTGCTTGTTCTTTTACTGGCAATGTAAACAACAATGCCATCTTAGGAACTTCTGTAGTCTTGGTAGTTTTAGGTCTTATCTCTTATATTGTAATCAACAAGAGAATCACAGATTGATATTAATGAAAATAAAAAAGCCCGGGAATGAATATTCCCGGGCTTTTTTATTTTATCCTCCGTTTAGTTTTCAACTTCAGGAGTAATCAGTTTATACCCTTTTCCGTGAATATTGATAATCTCGATAGAGTCATCTTCCTTCAAATGTTTACGCAATTTAGTGATGTATACATCCATACTGCGAGCATTGAAATAGTTATCATCAATCCAGATAGTCTTTAAAGCGAAATCACGTTGCAAGATTTCATTCGCATGCGCACAAAGCAAGCCAAGTAATTCCGATTCTTTTGTAGTCAGTTTCGTTTGCTTTCCTTCCGAGGCAAGAATTTGCTTCTGTGTATCGAAAGTAAACTTACCGATTTTATAGATATTACTTTCTTTGTTCTTCTTTCCACGCACACGTCTCAAGATAGCTTCGATTCTGAAAGTCAGTTCTTCCATACTGAAAGGTTTGGTGATGTAGTCATCCGCACCAATCTTGAACCCTTCCAAAATATCTTCCTTCAGTGTTTTCGCCGTCAGAAAAATAATAGGAATTTCAGCATTGGCAGCACGCACATCCTGCGCCAATGTAAATCCGTCTTTCTTAGGCATCATTACATCAAACACACACAAATCGTACTTATTCTTCAAGAAAGCCTTATAACCAGCTTCTCCATCCGGATACAACTCAGCAGAATAACCTTTCGCCTGTAAATATTCTCTTAAAAGCATGCCAAGATTCTCGTCATCTTCGCATAGTAAAATACGCAGTTTCTCGTCCATATCATTAATTTTTTAATAAAGGTAATGCAATAATAAATTTTGTTCCCACATTCAATTCGCTCTCGGCACGGATAGTTCCCTTATGATCCTGAATAATCTTCTTCACATAGGCTAACCCTAATCCAAAGCCTTTTACATCGTGCAGATTACCTGTATGCACGCGATAGAACTTATCAAATACCTTTTTAAGGTTTTCTTTTTTTATACCGATACCGTTATCCTGTATAGAAATCATCAGTTTTCCCGGTTCATTCCAGGTTCTGACATTTAGCAACAGGTCCTCTTCCGGTTTCTTATACTTCACCGCATTGTCCATCAAATTGAAGATCACATTGGTGATATGCATTTCATCTGCAAATATAACAGGATCAATGGCCTCAAGGTTCGATGTTATCTTACCATTATATCGTTCCACCTTTAAAGTGAAAGTATTTATCACCCCTGTTATCAACTCGTTCGCATCGATTTCTTTCATCTTAAGCGTTGCTTTCTGCCGGTCGAACATTGACATCTGAAGCACTTTTTCCACTTGGAAACGCAGTCGCTTCGTCTCATCATTGATCACTCCCGATATATGCTGGAACATCTGTGGAGACTTGCCCACCGCAGGATCTTTCAGCATTTGTGCCGCCAGCGAGATGGTAGATATCGGCGTCTTAAACTCATGTGTCATATTGTTGATAAAATCGTTCTTCATTTCTGTCAGTTTCTTCTGACGGAAAACGACATACAACGTAAAAATAAACGTTATCAACAACACGAAAGTAAATATCATAGACGGAATCATAAAACTCACCGAATCAAAAATATAATCTTTTTTTCCGGGAAAGTGTACTTTTACGATACTCATTTTGGCCGGCGGATCGTTCTGAAAAAGAGGTTGGGTATAAGAGTCCTCGCTTCCTTTCATTTCAAAATCCGCACAACGGTATACTTCTCGTCCATCCTTATCGATTACTGTAAAGTGGTAAGGCAATTCTATACCATTATTAAGAAGGGCCGACTTCAAGTAATCATCCAAATCCTTAAATCTTACGCGCTCACCTATCGACTTGTCACTGGCACGATAAACCATTTGCAGTGCTACTTCGTCAAGCAAAACCCGTTGATACATATAACGATTCTTAACCGCATCGAGCAATGACTTCGATGTTTTCGGAATCGTATTTCCACCATGCCTGCGTGAAATCATCATTTTGGGTAACTCCGACGGCTTGTTCGTCATCACTTTCAATTCAAAGTCCGTCATTATTCTTCCATCCGGCGATTTCACCGTAAAACGTTGCGTCTGCTGAACCAAATCCTCCCCTTGTATAGTCGAAGAGGCTGTCAGTGCTTTCCGTTCGGCTTCAGAAATATCCTCTCTCAGCCAACGGTCCGTCTCCGCAAACTCCACATCTTTTGATACCTGATACAGACTATTCCGCACAGAATTATCAAATTGTTCTTTGCGCATCTTTACCATTGCCTCTATATAACTCACTTGCAAGTAAAGTAATCCGAGGAAAGAAAGACCCATTACAATACCTAATATCCAGATTGTTGACTTTTTCATAGCAACAAAATTAACACTCCCTAATTAACACGCCTAACACATTAACCTGTTTTAACCGTACATTCTCGTAAATTAACCGAAAGGCGATATTTAGCTCATGTTCTGACGACTATAACAAAACATTCCACCCTTTGGTTTGCAAATTTAATAAAAAATTAAATCTTTCTCTTGAAAAATTCCACTTTTCTTAATCATTGTTAAGTAAAAAAGCCGCCTCTCTTTCAAAAGAAAGAAAAGCGGCTAAAGCATTATAAACGAATAATAATTACTCCTCTACCTGTTTGGCTTCGAAGTCCTTAATTAACTTATCCTGTACATCAGAAGGCACCAGTTCGTAACTTGCGAATTTCATAATAAACGAAGCACGTCCACCGGTCAAAGAACTCAAGGCTGTAGAGTAAGAAGACATCTCTTTGAGAGGCACTTTAGCTATGAGCTTCTCAAATCCTTTCTCACTACTCATGCCCATAATCATGGCACGGCGTCCTTGCAAATCACCCATTACATCACCCATCTTATCCGACGGAACAAATACTTCCACATCATAAATAGGTTCCAGAATTTTCGGACCGGCATTCTTAAAGGCTTCACTAAACGCATTACGTCCCGCCAGCATAAAAGAAATTTCATTGGAATCTACCGGGTGCATTTTTCCATCATACACAATCACACGTACATCACGGGCATACGAACCGGTCAACGGTCCTTGCTCCATGCGTGCCATCACCCCCTTCAAAATAGCAGGTAAGAAACGGGCATCGATAGAACCCCCGACGATACTATTAACAAAAACCAATTTTCCTCCCCATTCCAATGGCACCTCTTCGGTACCTTTTACGTTGATCTTAAATTCCTGCCCGTTAAATTTGTAAGTATCCGGCACAGGCATTCCTTCCTTATATGGTTCAACAATAAGATGTACCTCACCAAACTGGCCTGCACCTCCGGATTGCTTTTTATGGCGATAATCGGCACGGGCAGCCTTGGTTATCGTTTCGCGATAAGGTATCTTCGGCTCTTCAAATTTCACCTGAAGTTTTTCATTATTTTCCAGGCGCCATTTCAAAGTACGCAGATGGAATTCTCCCTGTCCGTGTACAATCGTCTGCTTCAATTCCTTAGACTGCTCAACCACCCAAGTCGGATCTTCTTCACGCATACGGTTTAGAATACTCATCATCTTCTCCACATCAGCCTCATTGACAGGCTTGATGGCACGTGAATATTTCGAGTTGGGATATTTGATAAAATTGAATTTATAATCACAATCCTTACCATCCAGCGTATTACCGGTTTTAACATCTTTCAATTTTACAGTAGCCCCGATATCACCGGCTAAAAGTTCCTCCACTTTAATACGATTGGAACCAGCTACCACATAAAGCTGCGCCATACGCTCTTTTGATCCACGGTCGGCATTAACCAAATCATCGCCTTCGTGCACTTTTCCACTCATTACTTTAAAATAAGACACCTCTCCGATATGAGGTTCGACACTGGTTTTAAAGAAATAGAGGGAAGTAGGCCCATTAGCATCGGGTGCCACCTCTTTGCCTTCGGTGTTCGTTACTTTAGGCATTTCAGAAACGAACGGAACAACATTCCCCAAAAACTCCATTAAACGGCGTACACCCATATCCTTACCCGCGCATACACAGAAGACAGGGAACATTCCACGAGCCGCAAGTCCTTTACGGATTCCTTCACGCATTTCATCTTCGGTCAATGAATCCTGTTCAAAGAATTTTTCCATCAGTCCCTCATCATTTTCGGCAGCTGCTTCTACAAGCGCTTTGTGCAATTCCATAGCCTTATCCATTTCTTCGGCCGGAACATCCTCAATGATAGGAGCACCTCCTTCGGGTTTCCATGAATACTTCTTCATCAACAGAACATCGATAAGGGCGTTAAAGCCGGGACCTGTAGCAATAGGATACTGGATAGGAACAACTTTTGAGCCATAAGCCTCTCTTAACTGTTCCAAGATATTATCATAGTCGCATTTATCATTATCAAGCTGGTTGACAAGGAAAATAACGGGTTTATTCAATTTTTCAGTGTAACGGAAATGATTCTGTGTACCGACCTCGATACCATATTGGCCATTAAGAAGAAGAATTGCTGTATCGGTCACATTAAGTGCAGTAACTGTGCCTCCTACAAAATCGTCCGAACCCGGACAGTCTATCATATTCAGCTTTTTATTGTTCCATTCTACATGGAATACGGTAGAGAAAACGGAGTAGCCATACTCTTGTTCAACAGGGAAATAATCACTAACAGTGTTTTTTGCGGCAATAGATCCGCGACGTTTTATAACACCACTCTCGAAAAGCATCGCTTCCACGAGAGTGGTTTTCCCAGAGCCAGAACTTCCCAATAAGGCGATGTTCTTAATTTCGTTAGTCTGATATACCTTCATAATATATAAGATTTAAATGAATTACTCAGTATGTTCTCGCATACCATTATTTTAGTGTGGCGCAAATTAGGAATTAATAAGGGGAAAAGCAACAAAGGGCACTGTGTTACTAAACAATGTTATGTAACACGTTATGAAAATAAGCAAAACGGGAAGAAGCTGTTCGCAGAGTAAAAAAGCGAAGTCCCCCTGTTTAAATTTTGCTCAATATCATTATTAAGGGGAAAGTTTAAACAAGCTTGTCCATTTTGAGATGATTTTAATATCTGTAACCGACAAGACATATATCTTTAAAAGTTGCTTCTTCCTAACACAAGTACCTTTCCATAGGAAGAAAAGTAATCTTCAATGAAAGAAAAACTATAACCGCAAGTTCTGATTTTAAAATCAAAAGTTTTGTTTTTAAAATCAGAACTTGCGGTTATAAAATCAAAACTTTTAATCATAGATTATAAAAGAAAGAATAAAAGTTTTCTACCTACCAACAGGAAGTTTATGCCGAATGATAAGAGATTTTCATTCCAATACCTTATCCACCAATAAATGTACTAAATTACAGCATTCACATAAATAAGCAGAAGCGATAACAGGTTTCTGAACCTAAAGTCTTACATTTGCAAAAATAAACAACATAACCGGATTATGGCAGGTATCTACATTCATATCCCTTTTTGTAAAACCCGTTGTATTTATTGTGATTTCTATTCCACTACCCTCAGTGAATTCAAAGGGCGATATATCCAAGCCCTCTGCCGGGAATTGGAAATACGCCGGGACTATCTGCAAGGCGCCCCCATCGAGACGATTTATTTAGGGGGCGGTACTCCATCGCAACTAACACAAGAAGACTTCCTACAAATTTTCGAAACAATCGAAAGAGTTTATGATATGAAGCAGGCATGCGAGATCACCCTTGAAGCCAATCCCGACGACCTTACTCCGGAGTATACGCGGATGCTTGCCACCCTGCCCTTCAACCGTATCAGCATGGGGATACAGACTTTCAATGAGAAAACTTTGCAATTGCTTAAGCGACGTCACACCGCCCCGCAAGCTATCGCAGCCGTAGATCATTGCAGGAAAGCAGGGTTCCAAAATATAAGTATCGACCTCATCTACGGACTCCCCGGAGAAACAGCAGAAAGTTGGAAATACGATCTGAAACAGGCTATCGCCTTGAATGTGGAACATATATCGGCCTATCATCTGATATATGAGGAAGGTACCCCCATGTATAATATGTTACAGCAGCATCGCATCAGTGAAGTAGACGAGGAAAGCAGTGTCGGGTTCTTTTCCGAACTTATTGACCAGTTAACGGCCGCCGGATATGAGCATTACGAAATATCCAATTTCGGCCGCCCCGGATACCACTCGCAGCATAATACGGCATATTGGAAAAACATTCCTTATTTAGGCTGCGGACCGTCAGCGCACTCTTTCAACCGCCGGGAACGAGAATGGAACATAGCTTCACTGAATGATTATATAAACGGCATAGAAAACGGGAAACGAATTTACGAGACGGAAGACCTGAACACAGTGACACGATACAATGAGTTTATCATTACCTCATTACGCACTTGTTGGGGCATTCCTCTCGCGAAACTAAAAGAAGAATTCGGTACCGAATTGTGGCAATATTGCCTCGACTCGGCTGCCTTATCCCTTAAAAACGGGAAGTTAATCGAGAAAGACAATGCCTTGCGCCTTACGCGGGAAGGGATATTCATATCCGACAGTATCATGAGCGACCTGCTCAAAATAGAGGAGTAGAAAGAACCATGACCGAATCCGAAGTACGAAAGCTATTGCGACAAATGAAGGAATGGGACTCTCAGACCGCATTCCGCAGATTCTACGATTTAACTTACGACCGCCTGTTTCGTATTGCCTACTATTACGTAAAGCGGGAGGAATGGTCACAAGAAATCGTACTCGATATTTTCCTAAAACTTTGGGAACAACGCAACACATTGCCCGAAGTCAAAAATATTGAAGACTATTGTTTTGTTATCACCAAGAATGCTTCTCTCAACTATCTGAAAAAGGAAATGCGCCGAAGTGCTCATACCGACAACGAACTTCCCGAATCGCCGGAAAGCGACTATAATCCCGAAGACGAACTTATCAGCGAAGAGTTGTTCGCCCGCTATGTAAAAGCATTGGACCGCCTGCCTGAGCGTTGCCGGGAGGTATTTATCCGCATACGGGAAGAAAAACAGAGCTATGCACAAGTGGCCGAAGAATTAGGTATCAGCACTAAAACAGTAGATGCCCAATTACAGAAAGCCACCGGGCGATTGAAAGAGATGATTATGTCTGTCGAAATAGATTAACATTTATTTAGAAATAAAGGATAGGGAATTATCATCGTCCCCCTGTCTTTATCAATGAACAATGTTTATTATTTATTAGACTAACGTATGAAACGATTCTATTTTCAAACAACCGTAGCGTTGTTAGCAAGCCTCTTATTATTGGCATGTGATGACAAAAACAAGAACTACCCTACCGACTATGTAGGCTTCGAGCATTCTATGCAATCTCACTTTTACAGCAAAAGTGACAAAGAAGAAACAATAGAAGTAAAAGTGATTGCCGTTGATAAAAAGAAAGAGGATAGAGAAGTTAAATTAAGTATCAACCGGTCTGCTATACCGGGAATAGGCATGGTGTGCAAGCTAAATAATGACCGATTAATAATAAAAGCCGGAAAGAAAGAAGGCAAAGCCACTATCACACTTTTTCCGGGAAAGGCCATCAAAGGGGAAATCATCCAGATAGTCTGTACGCCTTTATGGGAAGGCGGACAAACATCAAAAATGTCTATCGAGCTGATACCCAAATAGGAAACAATGAAATATACAGCAACAGAAGCAGAAAAAATACTGGAAAAGCTCATCGCCTCCACCCGTTCGCCCAGAGGACGCTTTTCGGCAGAAAAAAGTTACGCATTGCTAAAAAAACGGCTTCCGCAAAAAGAACAACGCATGTTGAGCATGCGTAAAGTGCGCGTTTTCGCAATGGTTGCCACCGTGGCATTATTCTGTACAATGGGATGGGCTGTTTATGAATACATGCTCCCGGTCGGCCTGCATACGGTCTCTACTCTGGCCGAATGCAAAAACGTAAAACTGCCGGATGGAACAGAAGTAACTTTAAACCATTTTTCTTCACTCACTTATCCGGAACGTTTTCGCGGCAAACATCGTAAAGTGACGCTAAAAGGTGAAGGCTATTTCGAAGTGAGCAAAAGCAAAAAGCACCCGTTCATTGTGCAGGCCGAAGCTGTCAAAGTACGGGTATTGGGCACACACTTCAATATTGAAGCCTACCCCGGTGATCCGGAAGTAAAGACAACCCTTTTCGAAGGATCCGTTGCCGTAAGTACCGCCAGCCATCCGGAAGGCATCGTACTACGTCCCAACGAGAGTGCCATATATAATAAGGAGAAAGAAAGTCTGACCCGTGAAGCAGAGAAGAATGTTTCTGAAGAAATCGCATGGCAAAACGGTATATTCATTTTCAACCATCTCCCTCTGCAGGAAATCGTACGGGAGTTGAGCAACTCATTCGGAGTAAAAATAAAGATAGAAAATGAGAAGCTGCGCAACTACCGGCTTACTGCCAAATTTACCGATGGAGAAAGCCTGGAAGACATTCTGTATCTGTTGCAACAAGGAAGAGATTTCAAATATAAACAAACCGATAAAGGAATAACAATCAATTGATGTGCCACCGGACCATGGCAATATCACACCAGATATCCCGACCGGCACATGAATGCACGGACTTATAAAACAAGCCACTCACAAGAAAATATGAACAAATCTCATATACCCCTGTATGTCGAGAATCTGATTCTGACATGCGGAATACTTTTTTTCTCATTACAAGTGCAAGCGCAAAAAAGCGATACCCAATTATCATTCAGCATTCGTAATGCCAGCCTTGAAGAATTTATCAAATACTTGGAAAATTCTACCGGCTTCTCATTTATCTACGGTGAAGAGGTGAAAATCAACCGCCGCATCACACTCGAAGTAAAACAAAAGACGATACGGGAAATTCTCGACCAAGCCTTTAAGAATGAACCGATAGGTTATCAGATTGCCGGACGGCACATTCTTCTGCAAAAGAAAAAACAAAAGCCGGTAAGCCACAAGTTCACAATCAGCGGATATGTGACAGACGGGACGTCCGCCGAGACGTTGATTGGCGCTAACATCCTTGAGAGTCGTCACAAACAAGGCACTACTACCAATCCTTACGGCTTTTACAGCATCACCCTGCCTATGGGAGAAACAGAACTCAGTTTCTCCTATCTGGGATACGAAACCCAGCATCACACGCTGGCACTGAATAAAGACACAGTACTCAACGTCCTCATGCAAGACAATAACCAATTGGAAGAAGTAGTGATTGTATCCGACAAGACAGAAGCAGGGATTACCGCCACACAAATGGGAGCCATAGAAATACCGATGGCACAAATAAAGAATACGCCCGGCGCTTTGGGAGAAGCGGATGTAATGAAAACCATCCAGTTGATGCCGGGGGTACAAGCCGGAGTCGAGGGTTCGGCCGGATTGTACGTACGTGGCGGCGGTCCGGATCAAAATCTGATCCTTCTGGACGGAATACCCATATACAATGTAGACCACCTATTCGGTTTCTTCTCGGTTTTTACACCGGAAGCCGTAAAAAAAGTAACATTTTTCAAAAGCTCCTTTCCTGCACGTTTTGGCGGCCGCCTTTCATCAGTAGTAGAC
>ERZ860388.2337-NODE-2337-length-10294-cov-3.665885_pt1 | contig 10294 bp, 6 predicted proteins | sample MGYA00509978_ERZ860388 | MGnify/ENA primary metagenome ERZ860388 (study PRJEB30046, sample SAMN00715225) | human gut metagenome | study: EMG produced TPA metagenomics assembly of the A metagenome-wide association study of gut microbiota in type 2...
GTTCAGCGCAAGCCGTGACGGATTCGTTATGGGTGAAGGCGGCGGTTGTCTGATTCTTGAAGAATTGGAACACGCAAAAGCACGCGGTGCAAAAATTTATGCAGAAGTAGCCGGTGTAGGTATGTCAGCAGATGCGCATCACCTCACAGCTTCACATCCCGAAGGATTGGGAGCCAAGTTAGTAATGCTGAATGCATTGGAAGATGCCGAAATGGACCCGAAAGCAGTTGATTATATCAACGTACACGGAACATCTACTCCCGTAGGTGATATCTCGGAAGCAAAAGCTATTAAAGAAGTTTTCGGTGATCATGCCTTTGAATTGAACATCAGTTCGACAAAATCAATGACAGGTCACTTATTGGGTGCTGCCGGTGCAGTAGAATCTATTGCCAGCATCCTGGCTATCAAAAATGGCATCGTACCTCCGACTATCAATCACGAAGAAGGCGACAATGACGAAAACATTGACTACAACCTTAATTTCACTTTCAACAAAGCACAGAAACGTGAAGTTAATGTTGCCCTGTCCAATACATTCGGATTTGGCGGTCACAATGCTTGTGTAATCTTTAAGAAATACGCAGAGTAATATCGTGTTACGAAACCAAATAGACAAGATAAGGCTCCTGTTCTGTAAGGACAGAGAGTCTTATCTTTGTTTTTATAGGATACTTGGATTCTATCCTCGCAATATCCATCTTTACGAACAGGCACTCCTGCACAAGTCTACTTCCATCCGTTCGGAAAAAGGACGCCCTCTAAACAATGAACGTCTCGAATTCTTGGGCGATGCCATCCTTGATGCCATTGTAGGAGATATCGTTTACAAACACTTCGAAGGGAAGCGGGAAGGTTTCTTAACCAATACCCGGTCTAAGATCGTTCAGCGTGAAACATTGAATAAGCTGGCCGTACAAATCGGGCTCGACAAGCTCATCAAGTACTCTACCCGGTCTTCATCTCACAACAGTTACATGTACGGCAATGCATTTGAGGCATTCATCGGCGCCATTTACCTTGACCAAGGATACGAACGTTGCAAACGCTTTCTTGAAGAGAGAATTATCCGTCCCTATATCGACCTGGATAAATTATCCAAGAAGGAAGTGAACTTCAAATCCAAACTGATCGAATGGAGCCAAAAGAATAAAGTAGAGGTCTCTTTTGAACTCATCGAACAATTTTTCGATAAAGAAAGCAATCCGGTATTCCAAACAGAAGTACGCATTGAAGGACTTCCTGCAGGTACAGGCACAGGGTATTCTAAAAAAGAATCACAACAAAACGCAGCTCAAATGGCACTTAAGAAAATTAAGACGCCGGATTTTATGGCAAGCATAAACGAAGCCAAAATGCTACATTCTCAAAAGGAAGAGATAACAGAAGCCGTATGCGAACAAACGGAAGAAACAGTGATCCCCGAAAAGCTCATGCAAGAGGAGCCCGCCGAGGAACACAAATTGTCCGAAACGACATTCGACGAAAACTAAGTTTATCCGAAGCAAATCCCCATACGACGTCCTTGCACCACCAGATCATGGTCTTCAGTGACCAGCTTTAACTTACCGGCCACTTCATTCAAAGGAAGAGAAGATATTTCGTCCCCTTTCAAAGCAATCATACGACCGAATTGCCCATCAGCAATCAGTTCGGTAGCATGCCCTCCCATCCGTGTGGACAAATTACGGTCAAACGGTGTAGGCGAACCTCCCCGTTGAATATATCCGAGAACAGTCTCACGGGTTTCAATACCGGTTTCGTATTCTATCTCCTGAGCGATATACTCGGCAGCACGTTTCCGCCCGTCCGTCTGAATGCCTTCTGCTACAACCACGATGGAATACGGTTTGCCTTTCCTCAAACGGTTCAGGATCACCTCGCCGATATTCTTTATATCATAAGGAATTTCCGGAAGAAGAATTACATCCCCTCCACCAGCCATGCCCGAATATAGAGCAATCCAACCGGCTTTATGTCCCATGACTTCAATGACCATCACACGTTTGTGAGAACTGGCAGTGGAGTGCAGGCGATCGATGGCATCCGTAGCAATGCTCACGGCAGAGTCGAATCCGAAAGAGATATCCGTCCCCCAGATATCATTATCAATCGTTTTAGGGACAGAAACAATATTAAGCCCCATAGCGGCAAGTTTAGCTGCAGTTTTCTGTGTTCCATTACCACCGATGCAAACGACACAGTCGAGCCCCATTTCCTTGATATTATGCTCTATCAAGGCAGGCTTATTCACATCCTCGGCAACTACCCCTCCTTTTTTAAAAGGTTTCTCACGCGAGGTACCCAAAATAGTGCCACCCAAATTAAGCAAACCGGACAATGACTTATCCGTTATCAGCTCTACATCCTTGGTTAACAGACCTTGAAAACCACTATGGATACCGACGACTTCCATACCATAATAATTTATGGCAGTTTTACACACGCCACGAATGGTAGCATTGATGCCGGGACAATCGCCCCCCGAAGTTAAAATTCCAATTTTCATCGCCGTTTATTGTTCTAAAGTTCGGAACTACTCTACTCTTCTTTAACTTTTAACTATTATTTCCGTGGTAAAGATAGAAAAAAAAGATAAATAAGGTTACTTTTGCACGATTAAACATTATCCCAGTAAGAGAAATGAATATCACAAAGATTATAAGACAAGCGTTCAATTCCCGTTTAAAAGAAATAGACCTCTATGCGAGCCAGGCCGGAGAAATACAGCACCGTGTCATGACACGGCTCGTTAACCAGGCTGCCAATACCGAATGGGGAAAGAAGTATGATTATAAGTCGATACGAAATTACGAGGAGTTTAAAAGCCGTATCCCTGTACAAACCTATGATGAGATAAAACCTTACGTAGAACGTCTTCGGGCAGGAGAACAGAATCTACTCTGGCCCTCGGAGATTCGTTGGTTTGCCAAGTCTTCGGGAACCACCAACGATAAGAGTAAATTCCTTCCCGTAAGCAAAGAAGCCCTGCAAGACATTCACTACCGCGGAGGAAAAGATGCGGCGGCTCTCTATTTCCGGATAAATCCGGACAGCCATTTCTTCTCCGGCAAAGGATTGATTTTAGGTGGCAGTCATAGTCCGAACTTAAATTCCAACCACAGCCTTGTAGGTGATTTATCTGCTATTCTTATACAAAACGTAAGTCCCCTTATTAATCTGATACGCGTTCCCAGCAAGAAAATAGCTCTGATGAGCGAATGGGAAACCAAGATAGAAGCGATTGCCAACAGTACGATCCCGGTCAATGTTACCAATTTGTCGGGTGTGCCTTCATGGATGTTGGTACTCATTAAACGCATTCTCGAAAAAACGGGCAAACAAACATTAGAGGAGGTATGGCCTAACCTTGAAGTATTTTTCCACGGAGGGGTGGCTTTCAATCCTTATCGTGAACAATACAGGCAAGTGATCCAATCGCCCGGAATGCATTATGTGGAAACCTACAACGCTTCCGAGGGTTATTTCGGAACGCAGAACGATCTTTCAGACCCGGCCATGCTGTTGATGATCGATTACGGAATATTCTACGAATTCATGCCATTGGAAGAAGTTGGCAAAGAATTTCCCCGCACCTATTGTCTGGAAGAGGTAGAATTGAACAAGAATTATGCAATGATTATCTCTACTTCCTGCGGATTATGGAGATACATGATTGGTGATACTGTAAAATTCACAAGTAAAAACCCGTATAAGTTCATTATCACCGGACGCACCAAACACTTCATCAATGCCTTTGGCGAAGAACTGATAGTGGATAATGCAGAGAAGGGACTGATTAAAGCCTGTGCAGCAACCGGTGCACAAGTTAGTGATTATAGTGCAGCACCGGTATTCATGGACGAACATGCCAAATGTCGCCATCAATGGTTGATAGAATTTGCAAAAATGCCCGATTCCATCGAGAATTTTGCTGCGATATTGGACGCTACTCTTAAGGAAGTAAACTCCGATTATGAAGCCAAACGCTGGAAAGATATCGCCTTGCAACCACTTGAGGTGATCGTAGCCCGGAAGGGATTATTCCATGATTGGCTGGCCCAAAAAGGCAAATTGGGCGGACAACACAAGATCCCCCGCCTAAGTAATACAAGAGAGTATATCGAAGAAATGCTGAAATTAAATGAAGAATAATGTGACAATATGCCAATGTGTCAATTGCTATTCAGCATTTAGTATGATAACAGTACGGGTGATTGACACATACTGACATATTACCACCACAAAGCGGTGGAATATCACTATCAATTTCTCCCCCTTCACCGCTTTCACCTTTTCGAGCAATCAGCTTGTTCATCGGCATTTGAGGGTGAAGGCTCATCCCCCCGTTTTTATGCACCGTGCAAAAGTCTCTTACGAACGCTGCATACGGGGCGTATGGATAATGCCCAGTGAAAGTAAGCACGCTGCTTACGATTACTGATGTGCCGTGACAGCGCAGCCAATTGGCACATTGGCATATTGGCATATTGTCACATTATTATAATACCTCCCCCCAACAGCAAGCCATCCTTATAAAAGGCGGCAGCCTGCCCGGGCGCAACGGCTGTTAGAGGTTCAAGAAGCCGGAGATGTAGCAATCCTTCTGTCGTCAACCGCACCTCGCAATGGTTTGCCTGTTTCCGATAGCGTATTTTTACGATAATATCGTCATGCCCGAACAAACGGGTCTCGTCGATTATGTTCCAATCTTTCAGCCACATCTCCGTCTTCTCAAGAGCCTGCAATGAGGATAAGACGATTTTATTTTCCGCCGGCCATATTTCTTTCACAAATACAGCACGGTTTAAATCGATACCCAACCCTCTACGCTGTCCGATTGTATAAAACGGATATCCGTCATGCCAGGCAATAAAATCCCCCTTTTCATCGACAAATTTGCCTCTTTCAATGCCGGTTGTCGTAAAGCCGGACTGCAAATTCTTTTTCAAAAAACTACGGTAATCCATCGGGCAAAAGCAGACCCCGATACTATCTTTTTTAGTGGCGGCTTTTTCAAACCCTCTCGCAGCAGCAAAAGCACGTGCTTGCGGTTTCGTCATTTCCCCCATTGGCAGCAACATCCTCCGAAGAATATCCTGTTTCAATCCCCATAAAAAGAAAGACTGATCTTTATCCGAATCGGCAGCAGGTGTGATATAATATTTCTCATCCATCCATATTTTGCGCACATAATGGCCGGTGGAAATATAAAAAATGCCCATTTCATCGGCCAGCATTGCCAACAATGGCCATTTCAGATGATTATTGCAAAGCGTACAGGGTACGGGAGTATGACCTGCTAAATATTCATCGATAAAATAAGTGATAATACGTTCATGAAATATTTTACGGGCATCGTAAGTCATATGCCTGATGCCAAGCCGGGATGCCAATGTACGAGCATCTTCCAAATATTCCGTAGAATCATTCAGCTCAAAAAAACGAAAAGTCACTCCTACCACCTCATAGCCGGCGTCCTGCAACAACATGGCAGCAACCGAACTATCGGTCCCGCCACTCATTCCCAACAATACACGTTTCTTTTGCTCCATCATGCCGCAAATTTAAACAAAATCCCGTATCTTTACCTTTTCAAACTAAATAGAATGAAAGAAACAACGCCACATAGCCAACTTGTCATCGTCCTTTCTGAGCATCCGGTACTGGGCATGCTGCTCATACCGTATATCGCAGAAAGAACTGCAAAGGAAGAACTTTGTCTGATGGAACAAGCTTTCCATCTTTCTCCAAAAGCTGTGGCACAATTGAGCGAAACAGAACAAAAGGCCATTGAAATCGCGTCACACTACACCGAGAAATATTTGATGACGGTCTATTCCAAAGACAAGACGATTCCCAAGTTCCTCCGTAAACTATCCGAAGATCCGGCAAAGTTGAAAAATATCCGCCTGTTCATCGAGAAAAAGCTGATAGAAATGATGGAATTGATCCGTACTCATGGCCTGCTTTTATATCAGAAACAAACAGGCAGCAAATTACTCTACTCACATCACGCCTATCATGTACATAGCAAGGACACAGAAGTTCACTTCTCATTTGAAGTGAACGAGCAATCATTCAGCTATCAACTGCAATGTTATAATGAAGGTAAAATCATTCCTTTTATGGAACTAAAACCGGTAATTGTCCTGACCGCCAATCCGGCAATCTTGTTATTGGGCATGGAAGTATACATTTTCCGGCACATAGAGGCAACACGGTTGCTCCCATTTACAAAAAAAACAAAGATTCGCGTAGACGCTTCACTCACCGAAAAATATATCGACAACATTCTCATTCCTATTGCCAGTTATCACACTATCAGCACGAAAGGATTGGATATCCGCAAGGAAGAGAGACCTTGTGACTGTCTGTTATACGTAGAGGAAACAATCTATTCCACTCCACTTTTAAGATTGAATTTCCGCTATGGGTCTGAACTGTTCACACCGCAACCCACCGGAGAAATAAAGAAATTCTTCTCACGGGAAGTTATAGAGAGTAAAAACATCATATACTATTTTCAACGTAACACCGATGTGGAGGAAGAAGCCATACAAATCCTCCAAAACACCGGACTGGAACGTATTAATGACTCTCACTTCAAACTATCGGAGAAAGCACCGGAGAAGAGCATAACCGAATGGATCACCGTACATCGGGCCATGTTACAAAGTTCGTTTATATTGACCAGCGACTTACAAGACACACCGTACTGCCTGGAGGAAATTCACATCGAACAAAGCTATGATGACGGACCGGACTGGTTCGAACTACACATAATGGTGATCATTGGCAATTTACGAATACCTTTCAGCCGCTTCCGTAAACACATTTTGGAAGAAAAGCATGAATATACCCTCCCCGACGGACGGATAATCCTGCTCCCTGAAGAGTGGTTCAGCAAATACGCCAATCTGATGGAAATAGGTATGACACGAGGAAAGAATATCTACGTAAAGCGCCCGTTTATGGGCATTGTAGAATCTATTATGGAAAATAATAATCCTAAAGAATTCATTCCTTCCCAATTTCAACAGAAACACCCCGTACCTATAGGAATAAAGGCCCAATTACGTCCATACCAACAAAAGGGTTACGCTTGGATGATGAATCTTTACGAACAAGGATTCGGAGGATGTCTTGCCGACGACATGGGATTGGGAAAAACGTTGCAGACACTTACTTTACTACAAAAGATTTACAGCCGCAATCAGGATGATAGCGACACGGAAAGAGAAGAGACCGGATTCCCGAAAAACAAGGGTGGAATATCGGTGGAATACGAACGGAATCCCATACTAAAAAGCGAGCCGGTCCGTATCGATGAAATGGGGCAATTTGAACTTTTCGGAGATTTAACGATGGAAAATACATTGAATAAATGTGAAGTTTCCCAACGTACCACCGAAACTACTCGCAAGCCGAGTACACTGATTGTAGTTCCCACCTCACTGTTACATAATTGGAAACGAGAAGCAGCCCGTTTCACCACTCTGTCCATGGCGGAATTCAACAACAGCAGTCATTACAGAGACGGACATCCGGAGTTGTTTTTCAATCGTTTTCATCTGATATTCATCTCTTACGGCACCATGCGGAATAAGCTCGATGTCCTCCGGCAATACAGTTTCGAGTACATCGTACTGGACGAAAGCCAGAATATCAAGAATAGTGATTCACTAACTTTCCGTTCCGCCATCCAGTTGCGTAGCCGCCATCGTCTCGTGCTGACAGGTACTCCTATTGAAAATTCCCTGAAAGATCTTTGGGCACAATTCCACTTCCTGCAACCGGATCTTTTGGGAAATGAAAGTGCATTTACCAAGCAATTCATTAATCCCATCAAGCAAGGAGACAGCCGTATGGAATTACGCCTGCGCCAGCTTATCACTCCCTTTATCCTGCGTAGAAGCAAAAGTGAAGTCGCACCGGAACTGCCGCCCCTTACAGAAGAAATTATCTACTGTGACATGCCGGAATCACAAGATGAAATATACCTGCAAGAGAAAAACAGTCTTCGCAATACCCTGTTGCAACTCAGTCCGAATAAAAAACAACACCAGCAGTTCACGGTACTCAATGGCATTTCCCGATTGCGCCAATTAGCATGTCATCCGCGAATGATATTCTCCGATTATGAAGGAAGTTCGGGAAAACTGGAGCAGATCATCGACACTTACAGAACCCTCCGTAGCGAAGGACACAAAGTTCTGATATTCTCCTCCTTCGTCAAACATCTGGAGCTGATAGCTGCGGAATTTCATAAATACGGCTGGCAATATGCCCTACTTACCGGTGCTTCCACCAACCGCCCCGAAGAGATCGCCCGGTTCTCACAAACAGAAGAAATACAAGCTTTCCTCATCTCCCTTAAGGCCGGAGGGGTAGGCCTAAACCTGACACAAGCAGATTATGTATTCATCGTAGACCCATGGTGGAATCCCGCCGCCGAAGCACAGGCCATAGCCCGCGCACACCGCATCGGACAAAACAAGCAGGTCATTGCCTATCGTTTCATTACGAAAGACAGTATTGAAGAAAAAATCATCCGGCTACAAGAAGACAAACGGTTGTTGGCCGAAACATTTATCACCGATAGCGAATCGATTCCGACATTGACCGATCAAGAGTGGATCGGCCTGTTAGAATAGGCTAACCTTGTATTTTTTAGCACGATAGATAGACAAACTGTTTTATCTTGTGTAATATCTGACTTAATCAAAAAACAGGTAACCGCCTTATTTAGAGTTTATATTATATTCGCCCCATCAGAATAATATTAACTTTAATCATTCTTGTATTATGAGAAATGTATATTACACTATTCTTGTAGTTGCATGCCTGATAGGTAGTTTAACCGTCAAGGCGTCAACAAGGGCGGAGAACAGCTCCGGGTTTACAGACATCAAACTTGATTTGATGAAGGGAAATTTCCTCACTTCCGATGAAATTGCAAACAGAAATCAAGTCACATTCGGCATAGCGATTGCAGAAGACGGTACTCAAACCCGCGTATCAGCAGACGATGCATCTGCCAATATCGTACTAAAAGACTTTAAATACCACAGTGACGAGCATGGTCTCAATCCGGGTACAGCCATTGTAAAAGTACAAGGCGCCGTAAAGATCTCTATTGGAACATGCGCCTGGGGTGGTGATGTGACTATTACCAATGCCGATGGAACAACCGTGGCAAGTATGAACACCAATAATGGAAAATGCTACCACAATGATCAGACTTGTGCTGAAGCATACTACAATGGAGCAGCAACTACGCTTTCCATAAAAGGAGGCAGCTATGTGCCCTATATAGCAATTGAAACAGCCAACGATGTTCCTGCAAATTCCAAAATCACCTTTTCTTTAGGTGAATATACCAATGCCGGCACAGCTCCTTCAGAAACTGAAGTGCAGACAGGTGCTACCTACACACTTCCTTTGAACAGGACTTTATATGTGGAAGGCAAAACATTGACAGCTTGGACCGATGGTAACAATAGCTATCAACCAGGTGAAGAAATAACAGTTACCGAAGACTTAGCTTTAACAGCCGTTTTTACTGACAACACCGTATCTCTAAATGATCGGGAAGACGAAGTGACGGTTAGCTGGGATTTTCAACGTAAAAACGGCGCCCCTACTTTAGCCTACGAAAAGGTAACCGGTATCTATGTAGCCCAAGCTACCGTTAACGGCCAGGTTATTGATGTAAAAATAGATCTGGATACTACTTCCGGGAAAATAGCCAATGCCGGCTGGACAGACTGGGCACAAATGAATCCAGGTACTATCCTTACCATTCCTGCTGCCAAAAACTGTACAATTTCTTTAGAATCATACAGTGCAACGACCACTACCACTATTGCCGGCGATACCAACTATCAACTATCCGGAAACGTAGCAACCTATGTTTATGGAGGCGATGCTGAAAACATTGATATTGTTATAGGTGACGGTTCTTACTTCAGATACTTCACAGTAGTTTATCCCAAAGTAGAAAGCAATATCCAAGAACGTCCCGTTTATGTGACGGATTTCACTGACTGGCAAAGTTTGTCTTCCGGCAGCGCACCGGCCACTGTTGATCAAACCACTAATTTCAGTAATGAAGCTTTCACTTTCACATTTGATGGAGTAACCGTTTCTCCTAATGGAACCAATAGTAAATTCCCTGCTGATGCAATGGGATATGCCATGGCAGAAAAAAATATGGCATTTTCAGAAAAAGCCACACAGGAGCTGCACATTTTCACAGAAGCCGTAAAAGAGATTGTAAATACTTCATTTT
>ERZ860388.2340-NODE-2340-length-10282-cov-2.658355_pt1 | contig 10282 bp, 12 predicted proteins | sample MGYA00509978_ERZ860388 | MGnify/ENA primary metagenome ERZ860388 (study PRJEB30046, sample SAMN00715225) | human gut metagenome | study: EMG produced TPA metagenomics assembly of the A metagenome-wide association study of gut microbiota in type 2...
TAAACAGTTGACGTCAACCCGTTCTGTCTTGATGCACCAGGCGTGGCCAAAAAGGGGGAGTCTGAGGGGGACAATCGGCCTTCGCAACTATGAGATCGTCCCCCTCAGGGTTTTCAGTTGCCAAACTGGCGGGCAATTGGGCAGTCCCCAAGAAGCTTATTTAGCTTCTTCCGATTCTTCTTCCTCAGGTGTTACAGTCTCCGGAACAGCTCCGTTGTGGACAGCTACAACGGTCAATACAACAGCTTCCGGATCATCTTTGATATCGATGTCTTTATCTTTTGCAAGGCTCAGATCCTTGACACGGATGGTATCGCCAACTTTGAGTCCGGCTACATCTACTTCTACTTTGTCAACCAGTGCTGACGGATAAGCTCTGTAGTTCACCTCTTCCATGTTCTCCTGGAGAACACCCTCTGCTACTTTGTCGTGGTTTACGATCACGATCTCAGCAACAGAATGTACTTTTTCATTGCTTACCAGTGCCTGGAAATCTATTTCATCCACCTGACCTTTCAGCGGGTTAAACTGAATTTCCTTGATCAGTACATCATAAGCCTGACCATCTACATCCAGCATAATCTGGCTGCCCTTGTTGCTTGTTTTAAGAAGTTTCTCAACAGCGGATTTCTCAATCTTAACAGGAATGGAACCTTCCATTTCTCTGCCAAATACGTTACCTGTAACGTAGCCTTCTCTTCTTAATCTTTTGGCCTTTGTGTCCATTGTTCTTTTTTCAGCTTTTAAAGTATTCATTTGACTTTTCCTCCATTTTACAGCTGAGGTGACACGCTTGACACTATCTTTTAATCAAGAGCACTTCCGGATATTCCGGATGCTCCAGGTGGTGTTAAGTATTTTTGAGTATTCAGTTGTTTGTTCTTTATCTTTGTTACAGCTGTATTATAACACGCTAGAAATAAAATGCAAGAGGAAAATGTGAAGAGTTTGTGAAATTTAAGTAAACACAAACAAAGCCCCCGGAAGTGACCGCTTCCGGGGGCTTTTGCTATAATTGATCACTAATTACAGAGTATCATTTCTTCTAATATAACCAGGCTGTTCAGCAGGGGAAACGATTTCTTTTTTATGAATGAGTTTCGCCCATTTGTCGACTACTTCATTCTCTACGTGAACACCCTCACCTACAGTAACTTCAGCGAGAACAACACTGTTTCTTACAACAGCACCTTTTTTAATGACGCATCCACGACCGATTACGGAATTCTCAACAGTCCCTTCAATCTGGCAGCCGTTGGAGATTACGGAATTCTTCACATCTGCAGTATTGAAATACTGAGTCGGGCAGGAATCGTTGGTTCTGGTGTAGATTGGCCATTCCGGATTGAACAGTCCCTCAGCAGTCTTGATATCGATCAAAGAGAGGTTTGCATTGTAATAACTGTTAAAGTCAGTGATAGATGCAAAGTATCCTCTGTGTGCAATACCACGGATATCCAGATCTCCAAGAGAAGCTGCTACGATCTGCGGCAGAGTGTACATGGAAGAGATCTTTTTGGCTTTTTTGATGAGGTCAATGAAAAGCTCTTTGTTCATGATATAGGTATCCATGAAGATATTGCGTTTCTGAGCACTTCCGCGGTTCTTTTCGATGGATTCGACACCTTTCTGTTTGTTTAGATTCAGAATATCGCAGTTAAGGAAAGCTTCTCTTGCGTTATCAACGGAATGATACAGAAGAGAAATGTCCGCACCGGAATCAATATGTGCCTGAAGAAGTTCACTGTAGTTTGCAGCGTATACCATGTAAGCAGGAGCGATGATCACATAGGGTTCATGCATACGCTCGATGAATTCAAGGTTTTCAGCGAAAGCTGCGATATCTGTATTGTATACATCGTTCTCTGAGCTGTTCTGGGAGAACATAAGCTGGAGTTTACCACGCTTGGAGTTGATGTTGTAATGACGGCCGGTTCCGAGGTGCTCTACCAGAGAACGCGGTTTGTTCTTTACATATACCTGAATGCGGTCGATGCCGCTGTTGCTCATATTTGAAATAGGAAAGTCGATGACACGATATCTTCCAAGGAAGGAGAAAGCACCGATCGGACGATACTGCTGAAGTCCTCCTACATTAACATGGGATCCGGAAGATGTGACAATTCCAAATGCTCTTGCCATATTATTCTACCCCCTTTACACGTTTGGACACGAGTTCGATATTTTCACTGTCTGCGCTGCCGACAACAGCATCCTGACCGATCTTGACATTATCGGCAACAAGAGCACGCCGTACAACTGCGCCTGCAGCTACTTCTACGCCTGGCATCAGTACACTGTCGATGATCTTGGCACCTTCGCCGACCTTACATCCGGTGAACAGTACAGAATGATTTACTTCACCCTCTACAACACAGCCCTGGGTAATGAAGGCCTTATTTACTTTGGCGTTTGGTCCTATGTACTGAGGAAGAGCGGATGTGTCTTCTGTGTAGATCTTCCATGCCGGATCGTTCAGATTCAGTTCGTTGCGGGAATCGATAAGATCCATGTTTGCTTCCCAGAGAGAATCGATGGTTCCTACATCCTTCCAGTAGCCTTTGAATTTGTAAGCTGCAAGTGTCTTCTTATCATTCAGGAGACATGGAATAACGTCCTTACCAAAGTCATGGTGGGAATCAGGATTCTTCATATCTGCAAGAAGGATCTTGCGAAGCAGTTTCCAGTTAAAGATATAGATACCCATAGATGCAAGATTGCTCTTCGGGTGTTCAGGTTTTTCTTCGAATTCAACGATACGTCCGTCACCGTCTGTGTTCATGATACCGAAACGGCTTGCTTCCTTCATCGGTACTTCGATAACAGCGATGGTAGCGTCTGCATTCATTTCCTTGTGGTAATCCAGCATCTTGTCATAATCCATCTTGTAGATATGGTCGCCGGAGAGAACCAGAAGATATTCTGGTGAGTATTTGTCAATAAAGTCGATATTCTGAGAAATAGCGTCAGCAGTACCTCTGTATACATCCAGATCAGCATCGGCTTTTTCACGAGGCGGGAGAACGAAAACTCCGCTTTCTCTTGCATCAAGACCCCAACGACCGCCTGCTGCTACATAACTGTTCAGAAGGACAGATTCATACTGGGTAAGAACACCCACGATGTCGACACCGCTGTTAGCGCAGTTGCTTAACGGGAAATCAACGATGCGGTATTTACCGCCATATGAAACTGCCGGTTTGGCAACTTTGTTGGTAAGTTCATGGAGACGACTGCCACGGCCGCCAGCCAGGATCATCGCTAACATGTTGTTTTGTTTCATAGTGAACCCTCACTTTCCTTTAATAATGCTTGTATGTCTCCTATTATACAATTTTTACAAAAACATTTCTACATTTTTGAGCAAAAAAGTCTATTTTATTGAAGAAAAAAATTGCGTGTTGTAAAGAATGCATTAAAAAAAATGAAAAAAAAGGAAAAATAAGTAAATAACAAACAAAAATCATGTAAAATGCACTAAAATACTACAAAATACTACAAAATACGAATAAAAATTGTCGCAAACATCCATAAAACCACACCCGAAAGAGCGGAAAAACGGCAAACATTTTGCAATGACTGGACGGAAAAGAAGATATACGTTATAATAGCAACGTCAGGAAAAAGAAATAATATATGATTAGAATAAGAGGTATTCTGGTGAAAAGACGAGAAGATTTTAAACGCTTTGTTGTTTTCTGTCTGGCAAGCCTTGTGGTGATCGCCCAGACAGCTGTTTTTGCGTATATCTGGTACGATTTTTACCGTGGTCTGATCTTTGAACCTTTCTGGAGAAAAGGTAACTGGGTGCTGATCGCGATCTATGCCCTGATCAATGTCCTGTTTTCCAGATTATATGGAGGACTCAAGGTCGGTTACCTGAAGCGTATCGATGTATTTTATTCGATGACGATCGCGACGATCTGTACGAATGTTATCACATATTTCCAGATAACCCTGATCAACCGCTGGTTCCTTGATCCGTGGCCGATGGTGGAGATGACGCTGGTACAGTTTGTGATCATTCTGATCTGGATCTGGCTGTCAAGATATATTTATTCCAGACTTTACCGTGCGCGTAAACTGCTGGTGATCTACGGGGACAGAGATCCGGGGGACCTGATTCACAAGATGAATTCCCGTAAGGACAAATATGACATCAGCGGCAAGGTTCACATTGATGCAGGAGAGAAAGAAATTTATCGATTGATGAAGGAATATGACGGAGTTATCATCTGGGATCTTCCTTCACAGATCAGGAACCGTTATCTGAAACACTGTTTTGCACATTCTATCCGTTGTTATCTGAGTCCGAAGATCTCGGATGTCATTCTGATGGGAAGTGAACGTATCCATCTTTTTGACACACCACTTCTGGTTGCTAAGAACATGGGACTTTCTGTGGAACAGCGTGCAGCCAAGAGACTTCTGGATATCGTAGTATCTGCGATTGGAATTGTTGTGGCATCTCCGATCATGCTGATCGCGGCATTGTGTGTCAAATTATACGACGGTGGTCCTGTATTTTATTTCCAGGAGAGACTTACTATTGGTGGCAAGCCGTTCAAGATCTGCAAATTCCGCAGTATGTGTGTGGATTCTGAGAAACATGGTGCGCGACTTGCATCCAAACATGATTCCAGGATCACACCGGTCGGTAAGGTTCTTCGTAATCTTCATCTGGACGAGCTTCCGCAGTTATTCAACGTCTTTAAGGGAGACATGTCCCTGGTAGGTCCGAGACCGGAACGTAAGACAATTATGCGTGAATATCGTAAGGAACTTCCGGAATTTTATTATCGTCTGAAAGTTAAAGCAGGACTTACCGGCTATGCACAGGTTTATGGCAAATATAATACGACACCATATGATAAACTCAAACTTGATCTCTTCTATATTGAGAACTATTCGTTTTTCCTCGATCTGAAACTTCTGTTGATGACAGTTAAGATCTTTTTCCAGAAGGAAGTTTCTGAGGGTGTAGATGATAATCAGGTAAATGCACTGAAAGATTCCGTAGAGGAAATTACAGGGGAGGATCTTCACCATGGCAGAACAGAAAACAGAGAATCAAAATGATCTCAGGAAACTTCAGCTTGTAGAGCTGGACATTCTGAAAGAATTCCTGAGAATATGCAAGAAACATCATCTGCGCTATTATGCACTCGGAGGAACACTGCTGGGTGCGGTCAGACATGAAGGCTTTATCCCGTGGGATGATGATATTGATGTGGGAATGCCGAGACCGGATTTCAGACGCTTCGAGAAGATCGCAGAGAAAGAACTTCCGGAATACCTTCATTACTGCAGCTTTAAGAAAACAGAAGGTTATCATCATTATGTACCGAGGATCACAGACAGCCGTGTCAAGGTGATCGATGAATCCGCAGCTGTTGATGCGGAAAAAGAAGCATGGATCGATATTTTTCCTCTGGATGGAATGCCGGGCAACAAATATCTTCGTAAATTTCATTGCTTCCGGCTTCTGATCGCAAGAGCGAGGGTAAATTATTCCCTGTTTTCGACAAACGTCGATCTCAAGCGCAAGAGACCGCTGCATGAACAGATCCTGATCAATGCAGGCAAGATCCTTCCGGTAGAGAAGATTTTCCGTACAGACAGAGAACTGAAGCGTCTGGATCGTATGATGCAGAAATATTCCTATGACAGTTCACCATATCTGGTAAATTTTATGGGGATCCACAAGCTCAAGGAAATGTTCCACAGGAAGCACTACGGTAAAGGTGCAGATTATCCGTTTGAGGATATTTCGCTGAGAGGACCGAAGGATTATGATTTTGTTCTCCGCCAGATGTACGGAGAGTACTGGAATCCGCCGTCCGCTCAGGAGATGAACCATCATAATACCAGAATTAAGGAGTGATCGTATGGGAACAGATTCAGAGATGACATATTCTGTTCTGATGGCGGTATATGGAAAAGAAAATCCGGAGTTTTTGCGGCAGAGCATTGAGAGCATGCTGAATCAGACTTTGCCTTTTTCAGATTTTGTACTTGTCTGTGACGGACCTTTGTCCCATGAACTGAATGAGGTAATCACATGGGCGCAGAAACAGATGGGAGAAAAGCTTCAGCTTATTCGCCTCAAGGAGAATAAAGGGCTGGGGAATGCCTTACATGTAGGCGTTCCAAGATGCCGCTGTTCTGTGATCGCCAGAATGGACAGTGACGACATCAGCAGACCAGATCGATGCGAGAGACAGTTCCGCATCATAGAACGTGATGGATATGATCTGGTGAGTGGTACTTTGCAGGAATTTTCCCGGAAACCGGGCGATATGGATCGCCTGAGAGTGCTGCCGAGGACTTCAGAGGAAATCCTGCAGTATGCCAAGAAGAGAAATCCTTTTAATCATCCATGTATGATGTTCCGCAGGGAGGCTGTTCTTCATGCGGGAAATTATCAGGACTTCCCGGGATTTGAGGATTATTATCTGTGGGTGCGTATGTTGCGTAAAGGGTGCAAGGGATATAATGTTCAGGAAGTGATTCTTGATATGCGTACCGGAAATGGAATGTATGACCGCAGAGGCGGCAGAGAGTATCTTCACTGGGTACTGCGTTTCCAGAGATATCTTTACTGTAAGAAATTTATTACCCGTAAGGAATATATTAAGAACTGTCTGGTCCGTACAACAGTCGGAATGATTCCGGGCGGAGCCAGGGAAAAGTTTTATCATCTTTTCTTAAGAAATGTCAAATAAGTTTATGTATAAAAAATGTGCTGATCACATCTGATGACCAGCACATTTTTTAGTTCTTCTCCATGAAGTCTACATATTCTTCAAGAACCGGCTTCGGCTCACCGATTCGTTTGATCTGTCCATCATGCATCCACATAACGGTATCACACAGTTCCTGAAGAGTCTCAATACTGTGGGATACGATGATAACAGTACGCTCCTTATTGGAGATCAGGCTTTTCATTTTGTTGTAACTCTTTTTCTTGAATTTCTGGTCACCGACACTTAAGACCTCATCGATCAGCATAATGTCTGTTTCCAGAATAGCGGTGATAGAGAATGCCAGCTTGGAGTACATACCACTTGAGTAGGTCCTTACAGGCATATCAATAAATTCACCAAGTTCAGCAAACTCAACAATTTCAGCTTCCTTTGCACGAACTTCCTCCTCGGAGAAGCCAAGGAGCATACCGGAAAGAATGATATTCTCTCTTCCGGTCATTTCACGCTGGAAACCAACACCAATGGACAGAAGGGAAATGGAATGTCCCTTCAGATCGATCGTTCCGCTGTCCGGAGAAAAGATGCCGGCCAGAGCGTTCAATGTGGTGGACTTACCACATCCGTTCTTGCCAATGATTCCAAGGATCTCACCTTCACGAACATAGAAGGAGATTCCCTTTACAGCTACAAAACGGTCAGCCTTCTGACGGTGGAACTGTAACAGGTTCTTTTTGATAGAAGTTTTCTTGAGATTCTGGTAGCTGATGACCAGATCAGTAACTTCAATAGCATGTTTCTCTTCCATATTATATCACCTTTACATAACTGTTTTCATTTTTGTAGATCTTACGTACACCTAAGATACTGATGATAACTCCGACAACAAACCACATAAGAAGAAGTTTCCTGTGAGGTGTTTTGCCGTAGATCAGGCAGTCACGGGAGGCAGTCAACAAAAACGCAATAGGGTTTCCCTTTCCGATATAATCGTTGTAAGGTGCCGGGAGCCTGTCCATGATATTCCAGAATACACCGGTCAGATAAAACAGGAAACGCAGCACAATGTTCAGCACATTGGAAAGATCCTCTACAAATACTCCGTAATGAAGGAGAAAACAGGAAAATCCAAATACAATAACAATCAGAGTCATCAGAATAGGAATGAAATACAGAACATTCCAGGTTACAGGAACTCTGAATACAAGCATCATGGCGAGAATAATAAGAAGGGAAATACACATCTTAAATCCGTTAACGCCCATCTTGACAAAAAGAAGGATGAATTTCGGTATATATACTTTGGATACGATCGGCTTATTGGCCTTGATTACCTTGACACTCTGCAAAAGAGATTTATTAAAAAAGTCCCACAGAGTGATACCAATAAAGACGAAAATTGCAAAGTACTGCTGATTGGACTTGAAAACATATCCGAACATGAATACATAGATCAGCATAAAACAAAGAGGATCCAGTACCCACCACAGCCAGTTCAGATAGGAATTGGCTATTTCGGATTTTAACTGAGCCTTGGAAGAATAGATTGCGTACTTCCAGTACTTCTTCAAGTCATCCTTGAATCGATTAAACATAAAATCCGCTCCTATATTTATTTTTGATAAAATTATAGACCCCCAGAAAACTGAGGGCATTCGACTTTTTTATCATACACTACAGAGGGAACGTTGACAAGAGAAAACTTATTTTTATAAGAAATACTTCTATAAAAAAAAGTAAAACACTTGACTTCATGTATAAGGTGTGATAAACTAGACGGGCGACATGGAAGTTAGGTCTTTTTTTTATGCAAAAAATAAAAGAAAGACTCACGCAAATGAAAACACTGGAGGTGGAAGTTGTGCGCGTTAAGATTACATTAGCATGTACCGAGTGCAAGCAGCGTAACTACAATATGACTAAGGAGAAAAAGAACCATCCTGAGAGAATGGAAACTCAGAAATATTGTAAGTTCTGCCGCAAACACACTCTGCATAAGGAAACAAAGTAATCCAAGGTAACTGGACGAAACAGTTACTCACAGAGAATTGTGAGGTCAGGCTATGCAAGGAAATGAAAAATCTGCTGGCAAGAGCCAGAAGAAGAGTTGGTTTCAGGGACTTCAATCGGAATTCAAAAAGATTGTCTGGGTTGACAGACCTACACTGGTTAAACAGACCATTGCGGTTGTTGCCATTACAGTAGTACTTGCTGTAATTATCAGTATTATGGATTCTGCAATCCTGGAAGGTGTAAATCTTTTAATGAAATAAGGATAACGGTGATTGTATGTCAGAAGCAAAATGGTATGTTGTTCATACTTATTCAGGGTATGAAAACAAAGTAAAAGCCAACATTGAAAAAACAATCGAAAACAGACACCTGGAAGACCAGATTCTGGAAGTTCGCGTTCCGCTGCAGGATGTAGTAGAGATGCGAAACGGTGCTGCAAAGCAGGTCCAGAAAAAAATGTTTCCGGGCTATGTGCTTCTCAACATGGTCATGAATGATGATACCTGGTATGTTGTTCGTAACACCAGAGGCGTTACCGGATTCGTAGGACCGGGATCCAAACCGGTTCCTCTTACAGAAGAAGAAATGCTTCCGTTAGGAATCAAGAAAGAAGACATTCAGGTAGATTTTGCAGAGGGTGACATGGTTGTCGTAACAGGCGGAGCCTGGAAGGACACCGCAGGCGTTATTTCTGCGCTCAGCACTCAGAAGCAGACGGTTACTATCAATGTTGAATTGTTTGGCCGCGAAACGCCGGTAGAAATAAGTTTCGCAGAAGTCAAGAAGATGTAAGAAATGCCCCAGGGGCGTTTCGTGGGAGGGAAATTCCCGCAATTACCACATTTATTTAGGAGGTGCCGTAAAATGGCAAAGAAAGTTACAGGATATATCAAATTACAGATTCCTGCTGGTAAAGCAACACCAGCACCACCGGTTGGACCTGCACTTGGACAGCACGGAGTAAACATCGTACAGTTTACCAAAGAGTTCAACGCAAGAACAGCAGATAAGGGAGACCTGATCATCCCTGTAGTTATCACTGTATATGCAGACAGAAGTTTCAGCTTCATAACCAAAACTCCGCCGGCTGCAGTTCTTCTTAAGAAAGCTGCTAAGATCAAATCCGGTTCCGGCGTACCGAACAAAACAAAAGTTGCAAAAGTAACAAAAGCTCAGGTTCAGGAAATCGCCGAACTGAAGATGAAAGACCTGAATGCAGCATCCCTTGAAGCAGCTATGAGCATGATCGCTGGTACTGCAAGAAGCATGGGAATCGAAGTCGTAGACTGAGAAATTACAAATTGAAGTGAGTGGGAGGGAAATTCCCGCAATTACCACAGGAGGTTATAGAAATGAAACGAGGAAAGAAATACGTGGAAGCTGCTAAAGCAGTAGACCGCGCTACATTATATGATACCGCAGAAGCTATCAGCTTAGTTAAAAAAGCTGCAGTTGCTAAATTTGACGAAACTATCGAAGCTCACATCCGTACAGGCTGCGATGGACGTCATGCAGACCAGCAGATCCGTGGTGCAGTAGTTCTGCCTCATGGAACTGGTAAAAAA
>ERZ860388.2345-NODE-2345-length-10253-cov-3.195627_pt1 | contig 10253 bp, 8 predicted proteins | sample MGYA00509978_ERZ860388 | MGnify/ENA primary metagenome ERZ860388 (study PRJEB30046, sample SAMN00715225) | human gut metagenome | study: EMG produced TPA metagenomics assembly of the A metagenome-wide association study of gut microbiota in type 2...
CACCAAAAATATACCAGATACCAGTTTCTATATCATTTTTATACTCCCCCATACTTACAAGTTCATTTCTTACCGTATTAAACATCTTGTATATACCATTCTTTTTACCTTTATGATAATATGTTTCAGTACGAAAATGTTCATTAACATTCTCTTTCCAAAAACCTTCTTTTTGCCCTTCATTATTAACTTGGTTAATCTCATCAACATATCCTTTTTGTGCAACAGCATCAGAATAAGATAAGAAAAAAAATGCTATAAATACAATTAAAGAAGTCGTTTTCATATTTTTAAAATTTGAATGGACTAAAAAAAGAACGCCTCGTTCCGTTCAAAATAAAATTAAAAGCAGGTAATCTTGTAACATTTGCAGGTATCACCATGCTTCGAGAGACTGTGGTACTTATTATATTAGAACGTTGAGAATCGGTATCAAAAATCCCGATAAAACAGGACCAATCGTTTATATCTATCAACAAGCAACCCTGAGAAATAGGAGTTTTTTTTCGTGTAAATCCTGTGAGATTACCAATTCCTGGTTTGTGTATATTTATACCTTCCGCATAAGTCTGATCTAAATGAGCCGGATTTGGAGCGTTTAGCTCTATTGTTTGGGATGTTGCTCCTTCGTCTCTTAATTTTGCTGTATAACGGCTTTTACTTCCATTATGAATACCTACAGTAGCATGGTATGTACCTTCTGGAACTGTTGCAAAGATATTGGGGTCAGAGGGATTTGTATTTGCTTCGAAAGTTGTAGTAGTTCCATCTGCTAAATATACAGTTGCCGTTGAAGAACCAATATTATAATCATTTAAAGGATCGAAAGTTCCATTATTTTTGGTAAGTATTGAAGTACGAATCTTCACCTAATTGAATCGATACAGAGGCTCCAACATTCGTATAATCTTCTAATTCGTCGTGTCCCTCCTGCCAATAATAATCTCCAGTCTCGTTATGGCGATACCAATCTCTTCCGTCAGGATCAATACAGTTTACCGGATTATTATTACAATATGCGTACGGACTAATTGAATAATACTTTTCACAAAGCGGATCAACACTCACAAAACTTAACCTATAATTGGGATCATAAAACCGTTTCCCATAATCATACCAACCCAAACTATGCATCGTTTCTTCTTTTTTCCCAGTATATGTATACGGATCTTTGAAGGGAACAATCCACGATATCCAATTATTCATTGCCTTTCCAAAAGGATAATAACTAAGCGCCTTCCGACATCCTTCAGAAGGCCTATTATCTAAATATTCCTCACCGATATTTATTTTGGCACTTCCCTGATGATCTTTTATGGTGTAATAATAATCATAGAAAGCAACCAAACGCCCCCTTATCGTTCTATATGTAACCTGTACATACCCATCCGGAAGGAGAATCTTATCTAACTTCCCGTTGACATAAATACTATTATCACATTTCTAACAAATACAGTACATAAAAGTAGTTACGTAAAACACATTTAAAAGAACTGGCTACTTTATCGGATACTTACAATGAAACAATCTCGTAAATTTATAAAACGATTTGATTAGATTATAGTTAATCACAAGAAATCTTATCAGCATAGATAACATTACTATTTTTATCTGTCCTGATTAATAATCTTCCATTAGCAACGTCGCCAATAGAATTATTTATTATCTCATATTCCATATCAGGGCGTAGTTTAAAATTTTGCAGATTTATACGTGTTCGTATTACTCTAACAGAATAATTTTCACTTATCTTTTTAACACTAAAAACATTATCCCCTCTTTTTTCTGGCAAAAATGAAAAATACAAACAATCGTTACCATCTTTACTTATTATATAAAGATTTAAAATTCGACCATCACAACTAACCACTGATTGATTCTTAATATCAAAATATATTAAATTAGAATGACAAGAAACAAATAAAAAAAGTAGTAGCACACAATATATATATATATTTTTATTTTCATAATCCAATTATTTTCGTTCCCAAGTATCACCATTCCATTTATAAACTCCCTGTTCTAAATTTCGAAAGTCATTCAAAAAGAAATCTATTTGTTGTTTTTGAACATTTTGATAATCATTCCACCATTCTGTCATAACATCAATCTTACTATTTTTTCTCATAACTGTATATCCCGAATTACATTTACTATTCATCAACAATGAACTTTACTCCATTTACATTATAAACTTAAACTATTCTGTATAAAACGGATTAAAATTAATCCATACCCCAAAACAGGACCGAGTACGAGAAGGAGTTCTTTTGCTAAATACACCCGGAAAAGTTTCTATTATCGAATTATACTCTGTCAAAGCTTCTTTCCCCATACCTAACGTGTCTGCTCCCCAAAATTCAATATAGATGTGTTGATTAGGAAAAAGGAAACCTATATTTTCTTGATTAACGTCCGCCTTCTTAGATGATATATTAATTTTATGAACCCCATATCTTAATTTCTCATTGAATATAATAGGAATAAATGGTGAACCAAGCAAAGAGTCATCGAAAACTAATTTATCATCAATTTTCAGTTGAACATCAATGACCATAGGAACATCAGAATGATCTCTTAGATAATAAATATTGGTACTAACTTTTATAGAAAAGAAAGATATGACTAAAAGAATCCCAAACAATATTATTACAATACTTTTCTTCATAAAAATTACCTCCTACTATGTTGTGCATTCCAATTCAGCAAACTTGTTATGGCATACCTGACACCTGTTTTAGGATTATGTATATAAGGGTATGGCACCTTCTTATGTATTCTCAAAAAATTTGATCCTTTATTGATTTGACCTTGCTTACTCCTCATCGTAGCTCTTTGCGATGATGTTACATTCTTTCCACTCCCAGCAGAGTAATTTATATTCTCCTTCGTCAATTATGTCACTAAGATACGAAAAATCAGATAATTACGAAACCTTTTTTGTAAAATAATCTATTGATAATCAATGAATTATTATTGTCTATTTACTATTGTATACATCTTGCCAACCGCTATATTTTCCGTCAGATAAGTTATGTCGAACCATTGTATCCGAGTCGCATTTGAAGACCTCATCGAACGCAGGTTTCTCGAATTTGTCCACTACAGAGTGTTTCTCGTAAAGTACACAGAAATCACGTTCATAGTAGAGTATCTTTACACCATTTCTGCTTTTCGACAAGAAAATGTAGATATTGAACACATCATTCGGGGCCAAACATCTCTTCCCATATAAAAAAATCTTTAAAAAAGACACAATCAATATAGTGCCTTCCCTTAATAAATACTATTTTAATAGCACAAATCGGGTCATCTGGCAACATATTAGAATTAGTTCCTCTTTTCTTTATTTCTGGAATATTCCATTCTGACACTAATTTCATCATATACTTTTCAAATAAAGATTCATTCTTACTCTCAAAATAACCCCGTTCAATATTTGTATAAGAAAGTATTTTATTCTTATTCCAGATTGTAATAAGAACTTCACCTTGAATACCACACAACTCCAAGATATAGATAGTATCATTTTGAGAAGAATAGTCGAATTTATCCAAATAATCTAATTGTGTTCTATAAACATTCAGTGATTTTCCAATAAACGAATCTTGACTCATTTGACAAGCATATATATCCTTATATATGTTTGAATTTAATATACGTTTTGGTGTACTACATCCTGACATAATGCAAATAAGCACTACAGAAAACAAATAATTTCTCATAAACTTATCTCTTATAAAAAAATGGCATTGGTAATGATGGCATGCCAGTGGAGGTTACCCTATTTGGCTGCCAATAAAACAAACTCGTTGCCCCTCTAATAATTCTTGTACTTTCCAAACCAACTCGCGTTCCTGTACTAACATCTATTCCATAATGGGTTCGTAATGGAATTCCATTCTCTGCTCTTAATTGATTCTCTATATGAGTTGCATATTTTTCAGAATTAGGTATTGTAGTGTTCCTGACTGTAACCCAGGCAGAATTGTCGATAGTACCATTCCAAGTATCTTGAATGTGTGCCATTTCATGTCCTAATCCAATATATGAAGGCCGATACTCATTACCCATAGTATTCATTCCTCCTTCCGCAGAGGTAGAATTCCATCTGATCCAAGTACCATTGGGAGCTGCTGAATTTTTCTTTCCTGCCACAATTTGTACTGTATTCGTTGAGTTCGTTAAATCACTGACTAAAGCATTACCAGCATTTCCTCCTGTACGTAAATGATTTATCGCTACAGTTAGGTTATTTAAATGCACATCATTACCTGAATACATCTGCCCGTTACTAACATTGATAAAACCATAATTACCATTTGAATCTTGTCCATAATAAAAAGTACTACTGTTAATACTAACAGTGCCATTAGGATCTATTATTGTAGAGTTTATAACATATGTAATGCTATCTCCTCTTAAGTCAATCGCATTTATCGGATTATTCGCACAATACGCATAAGGTGAAATAGAATAATACTTCTCACAAAGCGGATCGATACTGATAAAACTTAACCTGTAATTCGGATCATAAAACCGTTTTCCATAGTCATACCACCCCAATCCATGCATGGTTTCCTCCTTTTTCCCCGTGTATGTATACGGCTCTTTGAAAGGATTAACCCATTTAGTCCACCCCGTCATGGCTTTCCCAAACGGATAATAACTGACAGCTTTCTGACTTCCCTCAGAAGGTCTGTCATCCAAGTACTCCTCACTAATGTTTATTCTGGCACTTCCCTGGTGGTCCTTCATAAGATAATAATACTCATAAAAAGCAACCAAACGCCCTCTTACTGTCCGGTAAGTGGCCTGTATATACCCGTCCGGAAGTAAAATCCGATCCAGCCTCCCTTCCACATAAAGGCTGTTATCACAATAGACAACACTGTCCGAATAAACAATATCATTATCCATATTTGAATCCAATGTACCGATCGGTGATAAAATATCATTAGTACCTGTTGCGTAAAGAGATTTCAGTTTCGTGCCGTCAGTGGCATATGTATAGGAAATCACTTTTCCGGCATCCTGCCTGCCATAGCAAATCCGTTGGGGCAAATTTAAATAATTATAATCTATATCCTGCAGATTCCGGTTATTATCTTTAATCAGGTTTCCATTCAGATCATAAGAACCCTCCTCCGCTTTATGGACCTCATCCTCGAATATACTCACATATTGATCATTATCAGCGGCTTTCACGTACATCAATCGGTTACCGTCATGCCGGTATGTCAGGTCATCTAAGGAACGTACTAAATATTCACCGGTGTATCCCAAACGCTGAAGATGGGTTATATTACCATGTTTGTCATATTCATAGCTTACGTCATATATCGGCTTACCATCATATTCTTGATAATCAACGAACTGACTTGCTATATCGTCATTTGCGGTATGCCTCGCACTCACAAGCCTGTCTAATTTATCATAAGTATATGCATAGGTATGGCGAAAATCAACGTAATCGCAATACCAGTCGGTACGTTCTATATTTCCTCCGTTAGTAAAAGTATAAGTCTGGCTGTATAAATCATCACTCTGTATACTCGTCAGTTGATTCCGCATATTATAGGCATATGTGGTTTTACATTTCTCCGTATACGATTTTTCTATCACCCTGCCATATTCATCATAGGAATTACGATATAATAAACGTTCCTGCCCGGATTTAAACTTATGTCTGCAATCGATCAAACGTTTGGCTGCGTCATAACCATACGTATACACTTCCTCATAACCAAACAATGCATCAGCCGGATTACTATGATTATGCGCCTGACGTAATACATTACCGACATAATCATACTGATAATAATAACAATCATATCCGCCCATGTAATTATTGGTGCGACTTTGAACGATACGTTTTTTATTATCATAATACAATGCGCTTACAAACAACTTGTCATCATCGCCAATAACTTTCTTTAAATGTCCTGTTTGCAGGCCGTTGGAAGACGAATGCGCCGCTTCCCCATTGACATACTTCACGCCATAGCCCTCTTTCGGTTTATAAGATAGGGAATCGATACGGTCTCCAAACAGGCTTAGAAAACTGTAATCATCATAATAATAGACTTCATGTATATTTTCCGGCTTTATATTCAAACCCGTACTGTTTGAATATCCATAACAACGGGTATTACCGGTATAACTCTCACAGGTACCGTGGTAGCGGGTGGACACCCAAACAGAACCCGAGGAGGGGATCACTCCCCTCATGACAATTCGGTCATATTTATCATATCGGTAAAACTTCATCAACCTTTTTTTTCGTAATTCCCCATTATCTGTAAAGATCAAATTCCCACGGACATCATAAGCCATATTAATCCCCGCGCATCCCGGAAACTTTTTATAATTACACCTATTCCTTGAATCATACTTATAAACATAAGCATATTTCCCCAATACATTGTCGTTTTCCACTTCGAAAAGATCATCTACTGTTGAGGCCAATGCATCTACCGCTAAAGGGGGAAGTACAAAACGGAGGTTACCGCGTTCGTCATATACATAATAAGTATCCACACACTCACTTCCGTCAACCCGTCTCTCCAAGATCAGATTTCCGGATTTGTCTTTAAAGACATATATTTCACGTTCGTCCTCGTCACTGGTATATTCAACATATAATTCATTATTTTTGTATTTCCCTTTTTTCTTCAGTCTGTCATTATCGACTTCAAAACAGATGGCGGACAACAAATCGGAATTGTCATTAACCAGATATTTATTCTCAATGCCTTTACGCCGGTGCCATTCTGCACCGACTCCCCAAGTCTCCAATACACGGCCCAGGGAAGAAGGCTCATAAATGATCTTTGTATAAGGTTCGTCCGTACCTCTATCCGTCCATGCGTTGCTTTGTATAAAATCACCGTTGTTATTGGAAAACGGCAGAGGCATCCATTCCCTACAAACACGCCCCATTGCATCGTAATCCTTGCAACTGACCAAATCACCTTGGGTGCATGTTATATTTTTCTGAACAGTCTGCGTCTCTCTTCCGAGTCCGTCATAATAGCTTACAATATCTAATTTCTGAGTACCTGCCTCATCCAAGAAAGTGGTAGACACTATATGGTTCTGCGAGTCATTTTGTGAAAATACCTCCCGGACAAACACGCTGAATATACAAAATATAATAAGTTCATATTTTTTCATAAGTCCATAGTCATTAATCGGTTATTCTTCTATGATGGTATTTATAAGCATTCACCTTATTCCGGTTTTCATCAGATGCCGAGATTAAACGTCCTAACGTATCATACTCATAATATATAGTATGACCGGCTGTATCCGTTTCTGTTAAAACTCCGACACAAGGTTTATATGTGTAACTCGTTATTCGGGATTTCTTCAGTTCCTTACGCAACAATGCAATCTTCGATAGATCCGGTGAAACTTGAGCCGCGTAATTCTCGGATGTTTCCCCGAGAACTGTTTCCACTTCTTCCAATGTTGCATTTTCTATTATTGCAACCAGGTATTTATAATTATACCCCCATAAATATACAGTCTGAAGACCATTAGCCTGTTTCGAACAAAGAATATTTCCTCTTGAATCACATTTCGTATTGTACACATCCGCCTGAAAATTATCTGAAACAGGATCATAACTCTTTGCCGATGAATACAGATAGGGGATTTCATTGTCAAAACGATACTCCGACCGGGTTTTCTCAACCAGTGAGGAGTTTCGGTATTGTGTCTCTTCTATCACAGGAGCAATAATATGCTTATTAAACATTTTTACACAGATATCGTTTTTATCAGACGAATTTACATAGATATAATCATGCGGATATTTATACCTGGTTATCAAATGATTTTCATCACTACTTTCCACATCCTTCTCTATTATTTGATTGTACTTATTGTATTTATATTTTATACACTGATCAACGGATTTCATAGTCGGCGTAAGCGCATAATCAGACCTTCGCTCCTCCACCAATAAATTGGATACCGAATATTTATTACAAACAGAAAAAGAGCCGAACAAGTTTGTGACAATGTTGTTTTTTACAGCAGGAACTTCTGCCGTTTTTAAAGCTATTACAGTATCGGCATTCATGCATTTATAATAATAGTCCACACTTTGAGCCAGTCTGTCGTCATTGGCATGAATCTCTTTACGTATCAACTTCCCCCTCTTATGTGCTTGGCTATCACGTGTCCCCGTATCACCGGCTACATTTGTAAAGCCGAATATCGGCCCGAGATCCGGATAATCATCAAAATTCGAATAAAAATAAGTGGTATATCCCTGTTGTATTCCTTGCTCATCTGAAATGATTTCTGTCACCTCCGAATATCCTACCTACCGTCTGTCAATTGGGCTGTAGTGACAGGAATCGACCATATAGCTTTACCCCCTTCTTTGACAAACGCATATTCAAAGATGGGTTTGCAGCCCAATACCCCGCTTGACTGTTCTGTAGCCGAATCAGACCCGTTCCTATATCCTCTGGTGTATACATAGTCGGCTCTTTTTACAATCTTATCTTCATTTTCCTTATAGATGATACTTTTTATACGTAATCCCCCGCATTTTTCATTCATTGAATCGCTTAAACCTTTGTAGGAAATATAAAACCGGTATGACTCCATAACGTCAGATGGAAGCTGAAGCCCGACCTTTTCAAAGAAAAACCTTTTGCTATATTTGCCTTTAGTTAATATTGTGGAATAAGAATAGTCCTGTGTCAACCCTTCATCCACGAAATATACATTAGCTTCAACAGTTCCTATAACTTCAAAGATCTCACCGTTTTTTAACTGTGTGGTTTTTATTTGGTCAGCATCTCCGTATGCCTTGTCCACCATGAAAAAACCTTTTATTGGCACCGTGATATAATGGTATTTGGAATAGTCATTCAGTTCATATTCAAATTCGACTATTCCCCCTGATGGATATTCGATAGTTTTCAGTATACCGGTTTTAGTGGAACTCGAAGAGGGCTGTTTGTCTAATGTAAAATAACGGTACCCTCTATCATCAACCAGAGTTTTTGGAAAATGACTATTACAATCCTCCTTATAATATCCCCAAACATCCCTTTTAGGTCCGAAAACAAACTCATTTACATTAAAACTAATTTGATTATTGTAACTGAACCGATAGGGAGGTATTACAATCGATGAATCGGAACCGGACTCTTGTAACGTCATCAAATAATCATCAAGATAATTAAAGATGAAACGTTTTACTGTCCGATTCTGTAATTTATCATATATTGCTATCTCATCCAGTTTTTTCCAGTTTTCGCTTTCCAAGTTATTTAAAAAGTTCGAAACGTTAAAATTGATTTTAATATTGTCACTTTCAATGCTTTTCAAATAACAATGACGCATAATATTTTTGGTGGAAAATGTCGATAGATCAAAATCCACATGACTTTCCGGAAGAAAATATACATGGGACACTGAAAAGGAATTGTCAATATACTGTTCTGTATATTCGAACACCACCTCTCTTCCATTGGGTAATGTGATTTTATTCAAATGCCATGCATTTGCGTACGGTAGTGCTTCTCCATCAATAAAAAACGCTTGAGAACTTTCTATAATATCCTCACGACCGCCATAATGGTATATAGTACCGTCATCCGTTATAATCCTTATTCTATAAAATGTGTCAGTATAATAGAGAGTTCCCATTCTATCATTAAAATCTATTTCAACTTTTATATTGGGCTGTCCAACAACGTGTATCTCTTTATTTTTCCCGATAAAAAAATGCCCACTGATTCCATTCGCTTCGAAATAAAAATCATCAGGTGCCTCGTCCGGGTGCTCACCCATATCAATAAAATAGTCACAATACTTTTTAATAACTTCATCTGTATAGGCTTTAACCCAATCCAGATCATTTAATTTATCCGCATGATATAAATACCCGTAATTTATATCTTCGTCAGGTTTTCCATTTATAATTCTGGTAATAACCCCTCCCACTCTTAGATTCCAATACCGTCCAACCCAACCTGCCCTCAGATCGGGTCTCGCACCGGACATGGAGTAACTCATATTTGCACATAAATGGAATCCGTTTTCTGTATAATCAAATAAATCAATCGTTGGTTTAATCGCTCCCGTATGTAGGCTGACCGGAATATTGGTAACACACCCTAAATTAGCGGCATCAGGGCTGGGATTGGCCATTGACACAGGCTGCGCATGCAGTTGTAACATACAGAGAATGGTTGTTAATAAATAAAGTATGGATGGTTTCATGA
>ERZ860388.2351-NODE-2351-length-10234-cov-2.847529_pt1 | contig 10234 bp, 7 predicted proteins | sample MGYA00509978_ERZ860388 | MGnify/ENA primary metagenome ERZ860388 (study PRJEB30046, sample SAMN00715225) | human gut metagenome | study: EMG produced TPA metagenomics assembly of the A metagenome-wide association study of gut microbiota in type 2...
GAACCGTTTTAACGAGACGGTGATCCGCAAGACGCTGCGGGAACACGACCTCAAATTTACGCGGCTTTTTATGGCAAAACCGTATGTATTTATCGGTGCGGCCAATCCGCTTGCAAGCCGCAGTTCTATCACCCTGTCGGATTTGGAACCTTATCCGCGTCTGTCCTATGAGCAGGGCGAGCACAATTCCTTTTATTTCTCCGAGGAGATCCTCAGCACGCTGGACAGCCGCAAGGACATCCTGGTGTCCGACCGCGCGACCCTGTTTAATCTTCTGATTGGGCTGAATGGGTATACGATCTGCAGCGGTGTCATCAATGAGGAACTGAACGGACCGAATATTGTAGCGATTCCACTTGATGTGGACGATTATATGGAGATCGGTTACATTACCCACAATCGCGTGACACCGGGACGGTTTGCGGGACTGTATATTGAGGCGTTGAAGCGGAGAGTGGGAGTGCCGGTTCCCAAAGTGTCTACCCGTGAACCAATAACCAGAATTCCTGTTTCCGACAGGTGATTTTTTGGTTTGACTTTTTTTAAAACAGGAAATATAATAATACCGAAACGAGTAGCAAACGAGTGTAAATCCAGCTTTTGCTGCTCTTTTTTTATTATTTCATAAAGAATGTGCCAAGGTGCATTTTTTATGAAATTTCATAAAAATGCCATTAAAAAGTGTGTTGCAAAATAAATGCTTTTGAAATAAAGTCTTCCGGAACGGGAAAACATGAGTCAATCTGAGAGTTTTACAGAAAATATTCAAGGAATGTGCATAACCTATATTTGCTGTCACAGAAAGATGTGGGGAAAGAGGAAAATTTATTGTTGAAACCGTTTTATTTGCTGCCATTTTTAACGTGACAAATCGAAATCTTTTGCCGAAGATAGATTTGTATGGAAATAGGAACGGAATCGGAAAGAGGATGATAGAATGCGGCAGAATAGAGAAATGATTTCATGTCAGCGTCCATAATCAGCACTTCCTTTTTGTAAGAAATGTGGTATACTCGATAGAACATGAAAACCATATTAAAAAAGGTGAAAAGCAGAATGAATCATATTTCAATTACAACCCTGGAAGCGCCGGAGCTGGATATCTACGCCCGGCTGAGCGAGGGGCAGTTATTTCATTATAATGAACCAAAGGAAGGTCTTTTCATTGCGGAAAGCCCTAAGGTCATCGGGCGGGCGCTCGACGCGGGATATGAGCCGGTTTCTTTTCTGATGGAAGAATGCCATATCGAGACAGAAGGGCGGGAGATTCTGGAACGCCCGGTGTGTGCGGGAGTGCCTGTGTTTACGGCACCATTTGATGTGCTGACGCGCCTGACCGGCTTTAAACTGACGCGCGGGATGCTGTGTGCGGTGAAACGGAAGAAAATGCCGGGGATCGAGGAAATCTGTGCAGGTGCCAGACGGATCGCGATTCTTGAGAATGTAGAAAATCCTACGAATGTGGGGGCGATTTTCCGGTCAGCGGCGGCGCTCTTTATGGATGCGGTGCTTCTGACACCGGGATGCAGTGACCCGCTGTACCGCCGCGCAAGCCGTGTCAGTATGGGAACAGTGTTTCAGGTGCCGTGGACGTACATTCCGAAGGGCGACTGGGCGGAGAACAGTATGGAAACGCTTAAGAAGCTGGGATTTCTCACGATGGCGCTCAGTGACCGTTCCGTGAGTATCGCGGATCCGGCGCTTTCGCAGGAAGAAAAATTAGCAATCATTCTCGGAACCGAGGGTGACGGGTTGGCGGCATCGACGATCGCGGCGTGCGATTACACCGTGAAAATCCCGATGTCACACGGCGTGGATTCGCTCAACGTGGCAGCAGCGAGTGCAGTGGCGTTCTGGCAGCTGGGCATGGGAAATAGGAAATAAAGTTCTGGCTGTGTAAAAAAAATGTACATTGGTTAAATGCGTTTCAAATGCCAGAAATGAGTGCGGAAATGGATGGAAAGAATCGTTTGGAGGAAGGAGAAAATAGAATGAAGTGTCCAAAATGCGGACAGGAAGCAGTTGGAAATTTTTGCAGTAACTGCGGAACTCCGCTTGTAAATGATACAGTACGCCGAGAACAGGAAACGGTGGGAAGAAAGCCGGAAAATAGCTATGACGACGGTGATTCAGAACAGCGGAATCCAGCTCGGATGGAATCGGATGAGAAAAAGGCGGAATCCGGCTCTGGATCGAAACGAAACAGTCAGGAAAAGCGGAGCAGCCAGAGTCAGGACGCACAGAAGCGTGAGGAAGAGCGCCGCGACAATGAACGCTGCCAATCCCAGGCACAGGAGGATGCCCGCCGCGACCGTGAAGCGGCATCGCGCAGACGACAGGACGCGAGACGTTCTTCTTCCAGCGCGAAAGAGGATAAGCGGGATGCAAAACAGCAGAAGCAGATGGAAAAACGCCTTCATGCTCTGGAGTCGGAGCGGGAGCGCTCAGAGCGTCAGAAAAATCGGATGGAGCGCAGCCACCAGCGGGAACTGGAACGCCAGTCCCGGGAGGCAGAGCGCACCAGACGGGCGGCGGAGCGCAGTGAGGCGCATACGCAGAGTGACTCAAATGACGGTCCGTCCGTGCTGGATGTGACGGCAGCCGGAGTAACCGGCGTGGTTGTGCTGATGGCGCGCGTGATGCAGGCAGCCAGTTTTCTTCTGATGGCGGGAATCACCTGGGCGAATGCGAAGGCATTTCGGTATGGCGGCGACGATCTGGGCTATATCGGAACTATGATTACCGAGGAAAATTATGGTCTGGGGCTGTATGTAGGGATTGGCGTATTTCTGGTATTGATGGGCGCGATCTGGTGCCTGTGGATTCTGTCAGGCAAGCACGCGGGTGGTAAAGTACGGCTGCAAAAATACGATACGGGGCGCGGATTTATCCCGTTTATAATCATCCTTGTTCTGGTATTAGTAGCCGGTCCGGCAGCGTACCTGATGCCGAAGAATGCGGGCAGCTTACAGCCGATTGTAGACGGCGGCTATGCGGCACCGGAGGCGATCAATGCGAACCACGGATTTCTGCTGTTCTGCAGCATCGGAGGCGCGATCCTTTCGTTTATCCGGAAAATGCTGCTGGTATAATTTTATAATTCATCTAATCGCCCGAACTGATACCCCATTTCCTCCCATTTTGCCAGAAGTTCATCGAGAATCTGAGCGTTGGTCTGCGAAGTGCTGTGCAGAAGGACGATCGCGCCGGGGTGGATGCGCGTCAGAAGCTTGGAAAATGCTTCTTCTTTGGATGGCTGCTGATCCTGCATCCAGTCCACATAGGCGAGACTCCAGAAAAAGGTCTTGTAGCCGAGCTCCTTTGCCATCTGCAGGTTCGATTCACTGTATTTGCCCTGCGGCGGACGGTAATATTTTTTCATTGTCTGCCCGGTGACGGACTGGTAGAGTGTTTCCAGGGCAGTCAGCTCCTTTTCAAATGCTGCTTTGTCGGAAATGCGGGACATATCGGGATGGTGATACGTGTGGTTGGCGACGGTGTGACCCTCTGCGATCATCTGTTTTACCAGTTCAGGACTGGTTTCGAGATAGTTGCCGACGACGAAAAAGGTTGCCGGGACATGGTGTTTTTTCAGTGCTTCCAGAATGGCAGGTGTGCAGCCGTTTTCATATCCAGCGTCGAAGGTCAGATAGATGACGGGCTTGGAGGTATCGCCTACATAGAAAGCATCAAAATTTTTTAAAGTGTCGGCGGAGGCATTGCCGACCGGTGTCTGCCCTGGACTGGGAAATCCAAGTCCCCAGTTTCCATCTGCGGAAACCGGAATCGAACCGGAATCAAAGGCAGGCGGGAGCGAGCCACAGGCGATAACAGGCGCTGAAACCGTGTGCCCGGATGGACGGCGCAGGAAATGTGCGGCAGTCTGCCCGGCGAAGAAAGCGATGGCAAACAGGGCGGGAACCAGCAGCGGGGAAATGATGTGCCGGAAACGTGATGGAACAAAATGCATGGGAAAATGAATGAACATGATGTGACCTGAAAGATATATTTTCATAAATATATGAAAGAAGGGGGAACATCATGTTTTTATTATAATTTGCTGTCCGTGAAATGCACCGAATCGGAAAAACCAAGCGGTACCATATAACAAATTTTATGTGCTGACATAACAAATTAATGCTTGTCATGCCCTTTGTACCTATGTTATTATTATAACGATGCTTAGATGAGATGCTCCGAACCCTTGAACAAGGGGAGCTGGATGAAAAGCAGACCATGAAATTATGATGAAATAAATAAGAGAAACAAGGAGGATGTTGAAGGATGAAGCCTTATAGCGAGATGACGAAAGAAGAACTTCTGGAACTTAAGCGTGATCTGAGCGATCAGTACCGGGAGTTTCAGGGCAAGAATCTGACGCTGGATATGTCACGCGGTAAGCCAAGTGCAGAGCAGCTTGATTTATCGATGGGAATGATGGACGTACTGAGCAGCGACAGTGATCTGACCTGCGAAGATGGGACAGACTGCCGCAATTACGGCGGTCTGGACGGTATCAGCGAGGCGAAGGAGCTGTTAGCGGATATGATCGAGGTTCCGGCTGACAATATCATTATCTATGGAAACTCCAGCCTGAACGTAATGTACGACACCATCTCCCGTTCTGTGACTCATGGCGTTATGGGAAATACCCCGTGGTGCAAGCTTGACAAGGTTAAATTCCTGTGTCCGGTACCGGGATATGACAGACATTTCTCCATTACTGAATATTTTGGCATCGAGATGATCAACATTCCGATGACCGCAGATGGTCCGGATATGGATCTGGTAGAGCAGTATGTGACAACCGACCCGACCGTAAAGGGAATCTGGTGCGTTCCGAAGTACTCTAACCCGACCGGCAATTCCTACTCCGATCAGACGGTACGCCGTCTGGCACGCATGCATCCGGCTGCTCCGGATTTCCGTATTTACTGGGACAATGCTTATGGCATCCACCATTTATACGATGATGAGCAGGATCATGTGCTGGAGATTCTGGCAGAATGTAAGAAAGCCGGCAACCCGGATATGGTTTACAAATTCTCTTCAACCTCCAAGATTACGTTCCCGGGTTCCGGCATTGCGGCAATCGCAACCTCCCACAATAACCTGGATGATATCAAGAAACAGTTAAAGATTCAGACTATCGGTCATGATAAAGTGAATCAGCTCCGCCACGTGCGTTTCTTCAAGGATATCCACGGCATGGTAGAGCACATGAGAAAGCATGCCAACATCCTGCGCCCGAAATTCGAGGCAGTTGAGAACATTCTCGACCGCGAGCTGGGCGGACTGGAGATCGGAAGCTGGCTTGAACCGCGCGGAGGATACTTCATTTCCTTTGATTCACTGAACGGCTGTGCGAAGGAGATCGTTGCGAAGTGCAAGAAAGCAGGCGTTGTCATGACCGGAGCCGGTGCAACTTATCCATATGGCAAGGATCCGGAGGATCGCAACATCCGTATTGCTCCATCTTATCCGCCGCTGCAGGATCTGATCACTGCAACCGAGCTGTTTGCACTCTGCGTCAAGCTGGTCAGTGTCAACAAGCTGTTAGAGGAAATGTAATATTAAACCAAGAAGTACAGGAATTGTATGGGTATGTCGAAGGACCGCTGCCCATACAATTCTTTTTTCGGAGAAAAAGTGATGATAAAGGAAAAGTTATCCCTGATCTGGGGAAAGTTTGTAAACAGGGAGACGATATCGTATCTGATATTCGGCGTTCTGACGACGCTGGTGGACTGGATTTCCTATGCGGTTTTCCGCCACAACGGCATGAACTACCGTATGGCGACGATCTGCTGTCAGGCGGCGGCGATCCTGTTTGCATATGTGACAAACAAGATCTGGGTATTCCGAAGCTACAATTTCCACCCTGTATATCTTCTTAAGGAAATGGCTTCGTTTTTCTCCTGCCGTATTCTCACATCGGTGTTCACGTATGTGGCGATGATCGTGATGGTAGACGGCATGGGAATCAAACAGGATATGATCTGTAAGATTGTGGTATCAGCGATCTCGCTGGTGTTGAATTATATTTGCAGTAAATTATTTATTTTCAAAAAGAAAGAATCCTCGAAATAGGGCTGTGTGGGGAAATGACAGCGGAAATGGATGCTGAAGACAGACCGGAAAGAGTAGAGAAAACGCCGCCTGAACAGGATTCTGGATGGAGGGAAGATGGAGCAAAGAGAACGAGACGAAAGTTCCAGTAAACTGGAAGAAGCACTCAGGGAGCTTACGGGAGCGGAAACAACGGGGAAAATAGAGGAGTATGAGAACGAGCGGGAAGGTGCGGACGTGGATTCGGAGACCGCCTGTACAGATATGAGACACGCTGAACGAATGCCGGCCTGGAGACAGGAAGAAGATGCCAGAAAATCTAAACTTTCAGAGTCCAGAGCAGATGTCGTTAATGAGTTGAATGACGATGACTGGGAGCAGGAAGAATTAGATGAGTGGGATGAATCAGAGAAATCACCCCGCGGAATGGGCCGCCTGGCTGCGGTTTTCCGTCCGTCGGATGATCTCCTGGCGGCATTTTTCCTGCCGGTAGTGATTTTGATCCTGATTTTTGCATACCGCGGTATTTTCCCCTTTGGGCAGGAAAGCTTCCTGCGGACGGATATGTACCACCAGTATGCGCCGTTTTTCTCGGAATTCCGGCATAAGCTTTTAAGTGGCGAGAGCCTGCTTTACAGCTGGGATGTCGGCATGGGCGTAAACTTTGCCGCGCTCTATGCGTACTATCTGGCGAGCCCGTTCAACTGGCTGCTGCTGTTATGCCCGTCGTCCCTGATTATCGAATTTATGACCTACATGATCGTGTTCAAGAGCGGTCTGGCGGGTCTTTCGATGGCGTGGTACCTGAAAAAGCACACGGGTTCACAGAAGTTTGGAGCGTGCTATTTCGGCGTATTCTATGCACTGTCCGGCTATATGGCGGCGTATAGCTGGAATATCATGTGGCTGGACTGCATCGTGCTGCTGCCGCTGATCCTGCACGGCCTGGAGCGGCTGGTGCGCGAAAAAAAAGGGCTTTTTTACTGCCTGATGCTGGGACTTTCAATCCTGTCCAACTACTATATATCAATTATGATATGTCTCTTCATGGTGATTTACTATGTGGCGCTCCTGTTTCTGGAGAAACGGCCGGGATGGAAAGATTGTCTGCACAGCTTTTTCCTGTTTGGTGTGTATTCGCTTCTGGCGGGTGCGCTGGCGGCTGCGGTGCTTCTTCCGGAGATTGCGGCGCTGCAGAGTACGGCGTCTGGCGATTTTAATTTTCCGACCACACTGGAAATCTACTTCCCGATCTTTGACATGATCGCGCGGCACATCGGAAATGTACAGGTGGAGACGGGACTCGACCATTGGCCGAACCTCTACTGCGGCGTGGCAGTCTACATTTTCATGGGGTTGTATTTTCTGAACCGCCGGATTGCGATCCGGGAAAAGGTTGTGTACGGTGTGCTGCTGCTCTTTTTCTATGCCAGCTTTTCGTTCAACGTGCTGAATTTTATCTGGCATGGCTTCCATTACCCGAACAGCCTGCCGTGCCGCCAGTCGTTTATCTATATCGCGCTGGTGCTGACGATGTGTTTCCGGGCGTATCTATATCTGGATGAAATATCCAAACGGCAGTTTGCCGGGGTGACATCCGCCGCGATTGGCTACGTGATTCTGGCAGAAAAGCTGGTGACGGACGATGCGTTTGAGCCAGTTGTCTGGTATGTGGCAGTGGTGCTTCTGCTGTTGTATCTGGGCGTCTTTTATTTCTATCAAAATAAAGAACATTTCGCGTTCACGGCGGCGCTTCTGGCGATGGCGCTGGTAAGTGTGGAGGCGCTTGCCAATATGGCGGCAACGAGCATTCCGACGACGAGCCGGACTGATTATGTGGCAGACAATCAGGATGTTGCAGCGGTGACAGAGCCGCTCAAAAAGACGGAATTTTACCGGATTGATAAAACGAATGCACGCACGAAAAATGATGGCGCGTGGATGCATTTTCCATCCGTATCACTGTTTTCATCGGTGGCAAATGCCGGGGTGACGGATTTCTTCAAACAGATGGGCTGCGAAGGTTCGACGAACGCATACAGCATCGTGGGAAGTACGCCGCTGGTGGATTCGTTATTTTCAATCAAATATGCACTCTATGAGGGTAAGCAGGACAATCCGCGCCTGTCGCTCTATGCATTTTCAGGTGACACGTACCTCTATGAGAATCCGTGGACGCTGCCGCTCGGCTTTATCCTGCCGGACATAGTGGAAACGGGCTGGAAGCGCGATCTTTCTTCGCCGGCGGATGTCCAGAACGATTTATCGGATGTGCTGGGCGTGCCGGAGTGCCTGATTTTCACGGACGGGGAGGAGCAGGGGAATCGTTTTTCCTTTACAGCACCGGAGGATGGGGAGTATTATATAAGTGTCGCAAACCGTCAGATTGATTCGGTTAAGCTGGATGTCGGCGGGGAGAGCCGCAGCATTGATACGTTGAAACGCGGGTATCTGGTGGAAACTGGATATGTGAAGGCAGGCACATTGATTCTGCTGGAGAGCAATGACAGTGCCGGAAGCATGGACGCGAGCGCGTACCGCTTTGACGAAGCCGGGCTGCGTGCGCTCTATGAGCGCCTCAACCAGCATCCATTTGAACTGGAAACATTGGGCGAGGAGGCGATGAAGGGCACGATCGACGCGGGCGAGGGCGGAACGCTGTTCCTCACGATCCCGTATGACGAGGGCTGGACGGTCACGGTGGATGGAAAAGAAGCTATCACGCGTCCGGTCTGGAAGGCATTTACCGGCGTGGAACTGACGGCGGGAACCCATACGGTGGAACTCAGGTATTATCCGCAGGGACTGCATGAGGGACTGCTGATCAGCGGAGGTGCGCTGTTTGTGCTGGCGGTGATTGTGGCTTCTATGTATATAAGGAAGAAGAAGCAGGGGAAAACTTCTGCAAAAATGAGAAGAACGGTGGAAAAAGAGCCGGATGGCGATTTAAAACTGAGAAATTGAGATACAAAATTTATAGAAAAGAGGTTAAAATCATGAAAAAGCTGGAAGAATATGTAAGAAGCATTCCGGACTTCCCGGAGCCGGGTATCATTTTCCGCGATATTACTACGATTTTACAGGATGCAGACGGACTGCAGCTTGCGATCGACGGAATCCAGAAATCCTTAGAGGGTGTGGATTATGATATCGTGGTTGGTCCGGAGTCCCGCGGGTTTATTTTTGGCGTGCCGGTTGCATATGCGATGCACAAGGGATTCGTGCCAATCCGCAAGAAAGGCAAACTGCCGTGCAAGACGGTATCTGTAAGCTACGATCTGGAGTATGGCAGCGCGGTTCTGGAGATGCATGAGGATGCCATTAAACCGGGACAGAAGGTAGTTATCGTTGACGACCTGATCGCAACCGGCGGAACGACCGAGGCGATTGTCAAGCTCATCGAGAAGATGGGCGGCGAGGTTGTAAAAATCTGCTGCGTGATGGAGCTGGCAGGCTTAAAGGGACGCGAAAAACTGAACGGATATGCGGTGGATGCCCTAATTACCTATGAGGGGAAATAGATAACGGTTCACGGGTAGGCACTTTTGGAACCGAAAGTGCCGTAAGAAAATGTGGTGACAGCAGGAATTTGCCGTATTGAAATGCGAAGCCACGGCAAATTCCGTTACTGGGCACGTTTGCGTGAACAGTAACAAAATAGTTTGCCGTTGCATTTTTTGTCAAATATTCGTATAATAGGGGTATTCTATATAATATTTTATTTCATTTGCGTGAACCGCTTTCCGGATTCCGAACGGCAGGCGTTTCAGTTATCTACGGAAGGGTCAGGAGGCATATATGGGAAATTTGGATAAAATAAAAAAGCTGGATCAGGAAATTGAAGCGCCGGCGGATTTTACGAGTCCGGAGGTACTGTATAATGAGTTGATTGCCGCCATTCGCAAGTACCATCCGTCGGATGACATCAGCATGATTGAGAAAGCGTACCAGATCGCGTATGACGCACACAAGGACCAGAGGCGTAAATCAGGTGAACCGTATATCATCCATCCGCTCTGTGTGGCGATCATTCTGGCGGATCTGGAGCTGGATAAAGAGACTCTGGTGGCAGGTATCCTGCACGATGTCGTGGAAGATACGGTCATGACAGAGGAGGAGATCACGGCGATCTTTGGCGAGGAGGTAGCACTTTTAGTAGACGGCG